>Ga0209371_1000120_pt1 | contig 132938 bp, 116 predicted proteins | sample AgamicAtAmrz_FD_187165 | JGI IMG/M metagenome (GOLD analysis project Ga0209371, IMG submission 187165) | Agave microbial communities from Guanajuato, Mexico - At.Am.rz (SPAdes) (version 2) | ecosystem: Host-associated > Plants > Roots > Rhizosphere | place: Guanajato, Mexico | collected... | reverse complement strand
GGCAATCGGATCCAGTGAAACGAGCCAGATTTCTCCTCTGTCCATTTACAGAATCTCCTTGCCCACCGCAGGCGCATCAATCCATTCCCGATCCTCTTCGCTCATTTCGGCGTGCGGATCGCACTGCGCCAGCAGCTCCTCAAGCGAATAATGAGGCCGTTTCTGGGGTTCAATAATCAGGCAGCCATTATTAATGGTCATGCCGACTTCGCTGTCCGTTGACAGCTCCAGCGTTTTCAGCACGGCGGGAGGAACCGCCAACATGATGGATCCGCCGACCTTTTTCAGGCGAGTGGTATACATAGAGCACCTCCGAATATTATATTTTAATATAACATCCACGGCAGGCGATGCACAATTTTTCATCGGATTCATAGTGATTTCCTTAGCGTAAGAAAGCGTGAAGAAAGCTTTGATCCATCGAAGTACAGATCGGGCAGTTTTTAAAGGCGGCATTGCCGGTTAAACGGCGACCATCCTGATACAACAGGCGCTTCTTTCGGGTCATGAAGCATTTCGTGCAGGCAGGAGCTTAGTTCGTGGTGAGTAGGCCGATAATAGAAAACTGTTTTTGCGATTCAAAGGATTATGGCGGATCAGATAAACGAAATGCGGCGCAGCTTCCGTATCTGTCGGCAGGATAACAGTCCTGTTGCGTCATATCGTCACCTCGCCATTAAATTTCACGCCTTCAGATGTACGTAGCCAGCGCGGGGCTTTCATTTCCGCAGCGAAAGAGTTGATCAGTTTATACAGCAGGCCGCTAAGGTATTTCTCCATTTCAGAGTAAAAGCCTTGCCCTGCCAGAATCTGCGTCAGAGAGAAACCGTAGCGACTAAGTTCTGTGCATTCAGGCTCGAAACGAGGGGAGTTTGTTCGACATACGCTCCAGAGCCAGAAGTCGGAGTAACGTGAAAACGATACTGCAAGAAGACAGACAAAAACTGGCCTGTCTTATCGAAAAAATTAATAAATAAACTATTATTCGATTGATTTAAAAAGTCCGCTCTGAGAAACCTGAGCGAGCTTTTTGCATTTATTATCCCGACAGCCGACCTCGCTACTCAGTCTGACGCAGCTTTCTAATCGACGGCACCAGGCTCGCCGCTGCCGTCGCCACCAGCACCGCCGCCGCACAGGTGAGCAGCACAGCGCTGCTGCCAAACTGCATCGCCAGCGGACCGGCGGCCAGCTCGCCCAACGGAATAGTAATAAACGACCCCATGGCGTCATACGCATAGACGCGCGCCAGCCGGTCGCGCGGGATATGGGTTTGCAGCGCCTGCGCCCACACCACGCCAAACTGACCAAAACCCATACCCGCCACGCAGAAAGCGCCCATCAGCCAGAGTGCAGGCGCACCGCTAGCCAACAGCAGGATGGGCAAAATGCAGAGCGCGACCAGCATTACGCCGGTAAACATGGCGCGTCGTGGACGCCAGCGCAGGGCGAGCGCGGAGCCAATAATCAGCCCGACGCTCTGCGCCGCAATCATCATGCCCCAGCGGGCGCGGCCAAAGGTGCTGTCGGCGATCACCGGGCCAAGCACCATCACCATGCCGGTAAAGGCGGCGTTGACCACGGCGAACTGCGCCACCACCGTCCAGACCCAGCTTCGTGAGGTGAACTCTTGCCAGCCGTCGCGCAAATCCTGCCACAGCGTATTCTGTGACCCCGCGGGCTGAACGCCGGTGCGCACCGAAAAATAGAGCGGCGCGGCAATGGCAAAACCCAGCGCGTCTACCGCCAGCCCCCAGCCTGCGCCCACCGCGCTGGTAAGGATACCGCCCAGCGACGCGCCAATAATCGTCCCGGCATAGACGCCCGACTGGATAAACGCATTGGCCTGACGCAGCTTCTGTGGTGGAACAGTCTGCGGCACCAGTGCAGAAGAGGCAGGCAGCGCAATGCCCGCGGCTGCGCCGTTCACCGCGCTCAGCAGGGCTAAGCTGCCCATCGTGGCTGCACCTCCCAGCACCAGCCAGGCGACAACACCCTGCGACAGCGCAGCAACCGCAGAAGAGAGCAGCAGCACGCGGTTACGCGAGTAGCGATCGGCCAGCACGCCGCCAAAGAGCAGGAACAGCACGTTAAACAGCGAGCGCGCGGCGACCACAATACCCAGATCGGCCGCGGAACCGCCCATATCCAGCACGGCAAACGCCAGCGCCACCGGGGCGACACTGTTGCCAAGCACCGTAAGCGTGCGGGCCATAAACAGGTTGCGAAAGGGAACGTAGTGAAAGGCATGGCGTGGTTTTTGAGCGTTCACCTGCGCGCCCCCCTGCCCGTTGCGGTTATCCCGGTACTGTTCATCGCGCTTCCCTGCCTCTGGCTACCCATTGAAGGCGAAATAATAACGGCAGTTATCAGCGCTGCACAGATGAATCCTGGGATTTGTAGCGGCATACAGGTTATCCTTGCCCCGTTTTGCTACCGAAAGAGAGGGATAAATGGCTGGGACAAAGGATATTAAAACCGACATTCTGGACGCGACGCTGACGGTGATCGTCAATGAGGGCGTTCGCGGTACGACCTATCGGCGGGTGGCCGATCAGGCTGGCCTGTCGCCTGGCACCCTCACCTACCATTTTCCGCAAACCGATCTGCTGCTGATGGGCGCATTCAGCTATATGGTCGATACCATCTCTGGTGCATTTCGCCAGCGTATGCACAGCGCAGCCGATCGCGACGGGGCCTGCGAAGCGGTGGTCGATTTAATCTGTGGCGACATCTGGGCCAGCCAGCGCCATCTGATCCTCAGCTTTGAGCTCTATTCACTGGCGGCGCGCAAAGAGCCATTCCGCCAGCTGCTGCAGCTGTGGATGTCGCGCAGCCGCGAGTCGCTGCATCAGTTCTTCCCGATGGAAACCGCCTGCGCGCTCGATGCGCTGATTGAAGGTTTCACCATTCATAACCTGCTTAACGATGCACCCATCAGCCGTGAGGCCATTCTGCGCGCGGTTCGCAATATCGCTCACCAGCCGGAATAAATCTTCCTCTCCCCATTAGCGCCGAAGCCATTTTGTATTATGCTCTCGTACACCTGTACGACAACGGTGAGAATTTATGACGCCTCAACAGTACCTTCATGGCAAGTGGGCCATTTTTGGCCTGATGTTTATCCCCGGCTTCACCTGGGCCTCATGGGTCAGCCGCACGCCCTTTATGCGCGACACGCTGCACGCCTCGACTGAGCTGATGGGCATGATCCTGTTTGGCTTCTCCTGCGGTTCGATGTTGGGCGTGCTGCTGGCCGGTAAGCTGATCGCCCAGCTCGGCACCCAGCGCGTGATGCGCTACGGCATGATGATATTGCTGCTCGGGCTGGTGCTGATGTCCGCCAGCCTGGTGCTGGCGACCGCTTATGGCGTGTTTGCCAGCCTGCTGCTGCTGGGCGGCGGTACAGCCTTGATTGACGTGGTGATCAACGTAGAAGGCGCAGCGTTTGAACGCGCACTGGGCCGTTCCATCATGACCACCATCCACGGTTTTTTCAGTTTAGGCACGCTGGCCGGCGCGCTGGCGGGACTGGCCATGACCGCCATCGATATCAGCACCAGCTACCACTTTGCCGCCGTGCTGCTGGTGAACGTGCTGATCGCCGCTGTCGCGCTGCGCCATCTGCCCAGCACCAGCGACAGCGAGCGCAGCGAACAGGCGCATCAGGGCAGCTTTATGGCGCAAATCGGACGTGAGCTGCGCGATCGCCAGCTGTTGATTCTCGGCGTGGTGATCCTGGCGATGGCGCTGGCGGAAGGCTCCGCCAATGACTGGCTGCCGCTGCTGATGATCGATGGGCATAACCTGAACCATACCCAGGGCACGCTGGTCTATGCCGGTTTCACCGCGGGCATGACGCTGGGGCGTTTTCTTGGTGGCTATGTGGTGGACCGCATCGGCCGCGTCTGGATGCTGCGCGCCAGCGCCTTCTCCGCCGCGCTCGGCCTGGTGCTGGTGATTTTCTCCGACAACCAGTGGCTGGCCGCTGCCGCCGTGCTGTTCTGGGGTATTGGCGCGTCGCTCGGTTTCCCGCTGACGGTTTCCGCAGCAGGCGACGGCAAGAACAGCGCGATTCGCGTCACGATTGCCGCCACGCTGGGCTATATGGCCTTTCTGGTGGGGCCGCCGGGGCTGGGCTTTATTGGCGAACATGCCGGGCTGCGCATGGCAATGCTGCCGGTGCTGGCGCTGGTGGTGATAGCCCTGTTCTGCGCCGGGGCGGCGGATAGCCGCAAGCTGGAAAAGGCGCAACAGGCGGGTTAGGAGATGCAAACAAAAACGGCGGCCTCAGCCGCCGTTTTCACGCTTAGCGCCAGCCTAACTCCGGCGCGACATATTTCAGAATCGCTTCAATGACGTGGGCGTTGTACTCGACGCCGAGCTGGTTCGGCACCGTCAGCAGCAGCGTGTCCGCTTCGGCAATCGCCTCATCCTGCGCCAGCTGCTTAATCAGCGCTTCCGGCTCCGCCGCGTAGCTGCGGCCGAAAATGGCGCGCGTCTTCTCGTCGAGGAAGCCGACGGAATCCTGCTCCTGGCCGCTGCGGCCAAAGTAAGCGCGATCCATATCATTGACCAGCGCAAAGATACTGCGGCTGACCGACACGCGCGGCTCACGCGTATGTCCCGCGGCTTTCCAGGCTTCGCGGTAGGCGCGGATCTGGTTCGCCTGCTGGACGTGGAACGGCTCGCCGGTCTCATCATCTTTCAGCGTCGAGCTTTGCAGGTTCATGCCCATTTTCGCCGCCCATTCTGCCGTGGCGTTGGAGCCGGATCCCCACCAGATGCGCTCGCGCAGCCCTTCCGAGAACGGCTCAAGGCGCAGCAGGCCCGGCGGGTTCGGGAACATCGGCTGCGGATTGGGTTTAGCAAAACCTTCGCCGCGCAGCACGTCCATAAAGACTTCAGTATGGCGACGGCCCATATCGGCGTCGGTTTCGCCCTCCTGCGGCGCATAGCCAAAGTAACGATAGCCTTCCACCACCTGCTCCGGCGAGCCACGGCTGATGCCGAGCTGGAGACGGCCGTTGGCAATCAGGTCCGCTGCGCCGGCGTCTTCCGCCATATAGAGCGGGTTTTCATAACGCATGTCGATGACGCCGGTGCCGATCTCGATTTTGCTGGTGCGCGCGCCAACGGCAGCCAGCAGCGGGAACGGCGAGCTGAGCTGGCGAGCGAAGTGGTGCACGCGGAAGTACGCGCCGTCTGCGCCCAGTTCCTCTGCGGCGACCGCCAGATCGATGGACTGCAACAGAACGTCCTGCGCCGAACGGGTGGCGGACTGGGAAGACGGGGTCCAGTGACCAAAGGATAAGAAGCCAATCTTTTTCATCATTCAGTTCCTTTCGCGGCAGGTTTCGCCCTGCATAAGAGATAAGTTTCGATGGGCAAAGGTTACGTCAGCCGCGCCCGTACTGATAGCCAATAGTTTTCAACCGAACCATCAAGTTTTTCGACATAAGTAAGAGAGAGAGGATCTTTCTCTTTTTCGCCGCCTTCGCGCATGTTGTGCTGAATCCCCCCTACGGCTGGCAGGTCACGATGTCCAGAGGTTCGTCCGCGTATCTTAACGCGCAGCAGCGCGCGCAAATCCATCGGTGGCAGAGAGGCTGGCTGTGGCGCAGCGAACTGCCAACCTGGCTGCTAATGGTCATTATCTACGGCGGCTGGTTCGCCACGCTGGCCAACTGGCAGACGCTGGGCCTGTGGCCCGCCACGCTGCTGCTGATCCTGTTCACCTGCTGGTATATGTCCCTGCAGCATGAGCTGATCCACGGCCACCCGACGCGGTTTCCGCACCTTAACCAGCTGTTTGGCACGCTGCCGCTGGCGGTGTGGTATCCCTACGGGCTTTACCGTGACTCGCACCTGGCGCACCACCGTAACCACAGCCTGACCGATCCCGACGACGATCCGGAAACTTATTACCTGTCACCGGCGCGCTGGGCGCAGCTGCGTCCCTGGCAGCGTCAGGCGGTCCACCTGCGTAATACCTTTCCCGGCCGGTTGCTGCTGGGGCCGCTGCTGGATATTTACGCGGCGCTCCAGGCGCTGCTGCTGGCATTCTGCCGCATTGAAGGGCGCGCTATCGCGATGTGGGCGATCCATCTGGCGCTGCTGGCGGGCCTGTTCCTCTGGATGGCGCGCCAGGGCTTCTCGCCGCTGTGGTTTGTGCTGGCGGTGAGCTACCCCGCGCTGGCGCTGACAAAAGTGCGCTCTTTCTATGAACACCGCGCCGATGCCGATCCGCTGGCGCGCTCGGTCAATAACGAGGCAAGCTGGGCGTGGCGGCTGCTGTTCCTCAACCTGAACTATCACGCGGTGCACCACGATCTGCCCGGCCTGCCGTGGTATGGTCTGCGCAGGGTCTATCTGCTGTGGCGCGACGACTATCACCAGCGCAACCGGGGTTTTCACGCGGCGGGCTATGGTGAATGGATCAGGCGCTTCTCAACCAGGCCGGTCGCGGTTAACGCCCATCCGGGCAGGCAACAGGATTCAGAACATGAAACGGCTTTCGCTACCGATGTACGACATCCACCATCCGGACACGCAGGCGCTGACCGCAAGGCTGGCGCAGCCATTACGGGCGGATGTTGAATGGCCAGAGGATCTGCTGGCGCACTGGCGTGCCAGCGACCTGCTGCTGAGCCAGACCTGCGGCTATCCGCTGATGACGCAGCTGCCTGAGGTGCAGCTGGTCGGCGCATTTGAGCTGAGTGCGCCGGGCTGCCGCGGCGCGCACTACCGCAGCTGGCTGGTGGCGCGTGAGGAAGATGAAAACAGCGCGCTGGCGGATTTCCGCGATCGCCGCGCGGTGGCGAACAGCGCAGACTCGCATTCCGGCTACAACGCGCTGCGCTACCTGGTTGCGCCGCTGGCGCAGGATGGTCGCTTCTTCAGCACCACCCATTTCAGCGGCAGCCATCGCCAGTCGCTGGCGGATCTGCGTGACGGGAAAGCGGATATTGCAGCAATTGACTGCCTGACCTGGGCGCTGCTGCGTCGTCATGCCGCGCACGAACTGGCTGGGCTGGCCATCGTGGGTGAAACCCCGCTCAGCCCCGCGCCGCCGCTGATCACCTCGGCGCAGACGGATGCCGGGACGCTGGCAACGCTGCGCCGGGTGTTAAGCCAGCTGGCAACCGGGAAAGCGGCACGCGCCAGCTTTATTACCGGCTTCACCGTGCCGGACCGCACCGCGTACCGCGAGATTACACGCTGGGAGGAGCAGGCCGCCGCGCTCGGCGTGACGGCCCTGTAGCTCAGGCAACCTGCTGGCGACGCGCGGCAAACTGGTTTTCCGGCTCGGCCAGCCCGAGATTTTCGCGCAGCGTTTCGCCCTCATACTCCTGGCGATAGATGCCGCGCGCCTGCAACAGCGGGATCACCTGGGCAACAAAGTCATCGAACGCCGTCGGCGTGCCGCCGCGCACCACAAAACCGTCAGCCGCGCCGCTGAGGAACCACTCCGCCAGCCCGTCTGCCACCTGCTGCGCTGTGCCGAGGAAGGTCGGGCGCGGCGTCGCCTCTTCCAGCGCCGCCTGGCGCAGCGTCAGGCCGCGCGCACGCGCGTTGCGCTTAATGGTGTCGGTGGTGCTGCGGAAGCTGTTCTCGCCGAGGTCGCCAATCTCCGGGAACGGCGCGTCGGCCTCGTACTGGCTAAAATCGTGGTGCTCGAAGTAGCGGCCCAGATACTCCAGCGCCTTGTCGAGCGTGACCAACTCGGCGGTCTGCTGGTAGCGGCGCTCCGCGTCGGCTTCGCTGTCGCCGATGATCACGCTGATGCCCTGAAACACGCGGATATCATCGGCGCTGCGGCCGCGTGCCACCAGCCGACGGCGCACATCTTCGCGGAACGCGCGCGCCTGCTCTGGCGTCTCCTGGCGGGTATAAATCGCGTCGGCGGCTTCGGCGGCAAACGCCTTGCCCGCTTCCGACGCGCCCGCCTGGAACACCACCGGGCGGCCCTGCGGCGAACGGCCCACGTTAAGCGGCCCCTGCACCGAAAAGTATTCCCCTTTATGGTTGAGGGTGTGCAGCTTGTCGGCGTCAAAAAACTGGCCGCTCGCCTTGTCGCGCACAAAGGCGTCCGCTTCCCACGAGTCCCACAGCCCTTTCACCACGTCAAGGTATTCACTGGCGACGCGGTAGCGCTCGTCATGCTCCGGATGGGTGGCGCGCGAGAAATTCTTTGCCGAACCCTCGAGCGGTGACGTCACCACATTCCAGCCGACGCGGCCACCGCTGAGGTGATCGAGGCTGGCAAACTGGCGCGCCACGGTGAACGGCTCGCTGTAGGAGGTGGAGAGCGTCGCCACCAGCCCGATGTTTTTGGTCACCAGCGACAGCGCCGACAGCAAGGTAATCGGCTCGAAGCGGTTGAGGAAATGGGGGATCGACTGCGGCGTGATGTACAGGCCGTCGGCGACAAAGAGAAAGTCGATCTTCGCCTGCTCCGCCTTACGCGCCAGGTCCAGCACGTAGTCAACGTTGATACTGGCGTCGGCCACCGCGTCGGGGTGACGCCAGGCGGACATATTGCCGGATGCGCCCTGAATAATCGCTCCCAGCCGCAGCTGGCGTTGTGTCTGACTCATTGTGTTCTCCTTTATGCGACGGCGGGCCGCCAGGCGGGAAGCACCGGCAAGGCCTGTAACAGTTTTTGTGTCCAGGGATGCTGCGGCGCGTCGAACACCTGACGTAGCTCGCCGCTCTCGACCACCTGGCCGTTTTGCATCACCAGCACGCGATCGGCAAGGTGCTGGATCACGCCAAGATCGTGGGAAATAAACAGCAGCGCGGTGCCGTGCTCGGCCTGCATATCGGCCAGCAGATCCAGCACCTGCGCCTGCACCGAGACGTCGAGCGCGCTGACCGGCTCATCCGCCACCAGCAGCGCCGGATTGGGCGCAAAGGCGCGGGCGATGGCAACGCGCTGGCGCTGGCCGCCGGAAAGCTGTTGCGGATAGCGATCGAGGAAGCGATCGCCGAGCTGCACCTCATCCAGCAGCTGGCGCACGTGCTGGCGGCGCGCGTCGCCAAAGATGCCCGCGCTGTCGAGGCTTTCGCCGATGATCTTTTCCACGGTGTAGCGCGGATCGAAGGAGCTAAACGGGTCCTGCGCAATGAGTTGCAGACGCGCCCGACGCGCGCGGCGCGCCTTCTCATGGAGGCGATCCCAGCGGCTGCCCTCCAGCAGCAGCGTGCCGCTGTCCGGCTCGGTCAACCCCATCACCACTTTCACCAGTGAAGTTTTGCCGGAGCCCGATTCACCCACCACGCCGAGTGTTTCACCTGGATGGAGCCGGAAATGAATATTGTTCAGCACCTGGCGATCGCCATACGCCTTGTTCAGCCCGATCGCCTCCAGCAAGGGCGCATTGCCAGGCTGTGGGCGCGGCGGCAGCGGCGTCGGCTCGGTGGCGCTCAGGCGCAGGCCACGCGTCGCGGGCGTTGGCACCGCGCGCAGCAGGCGTTGCGTCCAGGGATGCTCTGGCCGTGCCAGCAGCGGCCCGCTGCGGCCCTGCTCCACCACTTCACCGTCGCGCATCACCAGCACGCGATCGGCCAGTTCAGACACTACCGCCAGATCGTGGCTAATCAGCAGCAGCGCGTGGCCGTCGCGACGGCGCTGCGCCAGCAGTTGCAGGATCTGCCGCTGCACCGTCATGTCCAGCGCGGTCGTCGGTTCATCGGCAATCAATAGCGCCGGGCTGGCCGCCAGCGCGGCGGCGATCAGCGCACGCTGGCGCTGCCCGCCAGAGAGCTGGTGCGGGTAGCGCGCCAGGCGGCTTTCCGCGTCGCTGATACCCGCGGCCTGTAACAGTTTGATGCTCTGCGCCTCCAGCGCACCGCGTTGCCCGGCGGCGCTGAGCGCATCCGCCAGCTGCTGCCCGATGCGCCGCAGCGGATCGAGCGACACCAGCGCATCCTGCAACACATAGCCGATGCGCCGGCCACGCAGCGCGCGCCACGCCTCGCGCCCGGCCTGGCGCATATCGCGACCGTCGATCACAAAGCTATCGGCGCTGAGCGTCGCACCGTCGGGCAGCAGCCCAAGAAGGCTGCGCGCCGTCAGGGTTTTGCCGGAGCCGGATTCGCCCACCAGCGCCACTGATTCGCCCGGCTGCACCTGCAAATCGAGGTTTTTCACCACGTAGTGCGGGCCAAAACGGATGGAGAGATTCTGAATATCGATAACCGGGCTCATGCTTCGCCTCCTTCAAAACGCGCCTGCCAGTAGCGGCCCAGCGTGTTGACCGCAATTACCGTCAGGGTGATAAACACACCCGGCCACACCGCGATCCACCAGGCGTTGCGCAGGTAGTTGCGCCCTTCCGCCAGCATCAGGCCCCATTCCGCGGTTGGCGGCTGTGGCCCCATGCCAAGAAAGCTCAGCCCGGCGGTGCCGATAATGGCGGTGCCCAGCCCCAGCGTCGCCAGCGCAGGGACCTGCGCAATGGCGTGCGGCAGGATATGGCGCAGGATCAGCGTAAAGCGCGACAGGCCGAAGGTGCGTGCCTGCTCCACGTAGCCAGAGGTCATGACGCGCAAGGTTTGCGCGCGCACCACGCGGGCAAATCGCGGCACCGACGCCACGCCGAGCGCAATAATCAGGTTGCTGGTGCCGGGCCCGGTAAAGGCGATCAGCATCAGCGCCAGCAGCAGGTCGGGAAAGGCGGAGATGACGTCCACCGTGCGGCTCAGCAGCTCGTCGATCACGCCACGGGAGAGCGCGGCGGCCAGTCCCAGCAGCGTACCGAACAGCACCGCCAGCGCCATCGCCGCCACGCTGATCAGCAGCGAATAGCGGCTGCCGTAAATCACCCGCGTCAGCAGATCGCGCCCGAGCTGATCGGTGCCGAGCCAGTGCTGCGCCGACGGCGGCAGCTGGGCGTTGAGCGGATCGGCCAGCAGCGGATCGCTGTGCGCCAGCCACTGCGGGGCAACCACCGCCAGCAGCACCAGAAACAGAAAGATAATGGCTGCCCATACGGCGGCGGGCAGTGAAAAGGAAACGCGTTGCAGAGTGGCTTGCATTATTGGTTCTCCCCACGCAGGCGCGGATCGATCCACAGCGCCAGAATGTCCACCAGGGTGCTCATCACCACGTAGATCAGCGCCGATAAAATGGCGACCGCCAGCACTACCGGCAGATCCTTCGCCAGCACTGCGTCCACCGTCAGCTTGCCGAGCCCGGGGCGGCCAAATACCTGCTCGGTGATCACCGCGCCGCTCAGCAGGCCGCCTACCAGCCAGCCGGTTAAGGTCACGGCGGGCAAGGCAGCATGGCGCAGCGCGTGGCGCAGACGAATCGTGGTTTCGCCGACGCCCCAGGCACGCAGCGTCAGGGTAAAGGGCGCATCCAGCGCGCGTTCCAGTTCGCGCCTCAGCAGCTGGGCCACCACTGCGCCCTGCGCCAGTCCCAGCGCCAGCGCGGGCAGCACCAGCGCGGAGAGCGTACGGTCGCCCGCTACCGGGAACCAGCGCAGCGTAAAGCTGAAAACAAACAGCAGCACGATGCCCATCCAGAACGACGGTGTGGAGGCGAGCAGCAGCTCCACCGCGTTGGCCATGCGGCGGCCCCAGCGGCGATGCGCGGTGGTGACCGCCACCGCGACGGCGAAAAGAAGGCTCACCAGCAGCGCCGCCAGCGTCAGCTTGATGGTCGGCCAGAGCTGCGTTGCCAGCAGATGGCTCACCTCGGTATTGAGGATGTAGGAGCGCCCGAAATCACCGTGCAGTACGCGCCACAGATAGTGCAGATATTGCAGCCATAAGGGTTCGTTCAGCCCCCATTCGGCGCGAATCGCCGCCTCAATGGCCGCCGTGCGTACCTGTTCGCCGATCAGAAGGCTGACAATATCGCCCGGGGCCAGGTGCACGCCGAGAAACGCCAGCGTCACGGCGGCCCACAGCACCAGCACGCCGCCGAGCAGGCGTGCTGCGATACGCCGTGCCAGCGCGTTGCGCCAGAACGACGGCGTGGGCTTACGCGGCACACGGGTTGCGATGCTCTCCAGACTCATCCTCGCCTCCTGTTAATGTTCGCTGAGCCAGACGTCGTAAACGCTTTCCGGCATCTGCTTGTAGCTGCGGAAACCGTAGCCGTGGACGTAGCTGGCGGTGGCGAGCTGGTCTTCCGGCTCGTAGAGCGGCAGCGCCAGCGCCAGGTCGGTTAGCGCACGGTTTTGCAGGTCGCGGTAGGCCTGGCGGCGCTGGGCGATATCCAGCGTACCGGCGGCCTTATCCAGCAGCGCATTGATCTGCGTATCGTTGACGCGGCTGTAGTTGATCGCCCCGCCCTGTTTGATCGGCCGGTAGTGGTTTTCAATGTCGACGCCGTCGGTGGGCGTGTTGGAGTTGGCGATGGTGCCGAACTTACCGCTGGCGCGTACCTCGGTGTAGGTGCCGGAATCGACATAGTTGAGTTTCAGGTCGACGCCGAGACGCTGGCGCGCCTGCGCCTGGATCGCCTGCAGCAGCACGTCGCGCTGGTCGCGCACCGTTGCCTGCGCCTGGATCAGCTCGATGCGCAGTCGCTGGCCATCTTTGGTGCGGAAGCCGTCGCTGTCGCGCGCGCGCCAGCCCGCCTCGTCCAGCAGCTTGTTGGCCGCCTCTGGCTGGTTGCCATATTTGCCTTCCAGCGCCTTGTCATACAGCGGATCGACCGGCGAGGTAATGCCCCACGCGCGGGTGCGTTCACCGCGGTAGACCGATTTCAGCAGCGGATCGATCTCCAGCCCCTGCAACAGCGCCTGGCGTACTTTTACGTCCTGCGTTGGGCCATATTCGACGTTGAGGAACAGCGAGTACGGCGTGCCGGTATTCAGCGCGTGCTGGTAGGTAAAGTCGCTGTTATCTTTAAACTCGCCCGCGTCGTTACCCGAGATGCCTTCGATGGCGTCCACCTGCCCGGAGAGCAGCGCGCCGGTGCGCACCGAGGATTCCGGCAGGAAGCGGTAGGTGACGCGCTCAAGATACGCCGGCCCCTGATGTTTCGCCGTCGCGGGAGCCCAGCGGTAGTTCGGGTTCCTGACGAAAGTGACCTGCTGGCCCTTCTCGTAGCTGTCGAGAATGAACGGCCCGGTGCCGGCAATCTCCTTGCCGCCCGACTTGAGCTGCGCCGACTGCCAGCTGGCGGGCGCCAGGATTTGCAGGCCAGCGGCGAACGACAGGAACGGTGAATAAGTGGCGTTGAGGTTAATTACCACCGTGGCCTCATCCGGCGTCTCAATGCTGGCGATATGGGTGCCCATCAGGCACAGGCTGGTGCCCGCGCAATATCTGGCGTCCTGGGTGTGGCGGAAATTCTCTGCCACCGCCTCTGCGTTCAGCTTTTCGCCGTTAGAGAAGGTGACGTCACGGCGCAGCGTAAAGCGCAGCGTTTTACCGTCCGGGCTGACCTGATAGCTCTCCGCCAGCCAGGGCACAAAGCTGCCGTCGGGGCGGCGCGCCAGCAGCGACTCCCAGAAATTACGCAGGGTGATTTCCGCTTTGTCCTGGCCGTTAAGCTGCGGGTTAAAGGTGGTCGGTTCGGTCTCGACGCCAACCGTAAGATTGCCGCCGCTGCGCGGCGCCTCATCGGCCAGCAGAGGTGATGCGCTTCCCAGCAGAGAGGTGAAACCCAGCGCAAGGGTAAAAGTCTTTTTCATATTATCCTTATTAAGTGCAGGTGCGTTTTATTATAAAAATCAGGCCGAGCGAGCAATTTCCGGGGAGGCGTCTGGCTGGAACTCTTTTTTAAGAAATACCAGCGCTTCACCAAGGGGATTAGTACGGTGATAAAAAGGCTGATAGCCGCGGCGCTGATATAATTCACTCAGCCACGGATGTTTAACGGCCGTTGCCAGATAAACGCCCGGCGCTTTTAATGTCTCTTTTAATAAATGATCTTCCGCCCAGCTGATTATTTCACGGCCATAACCCTGGCCTTTAAAATCGGGATCGACGGCGAACCAGTGGATAAACGGCAGCTGCGAGGGTGCGTTCGCCTCCTGCGTCCAGGGAAAGCGCACCGTCACCGTGGCGACCGCCCGCTGCCACTTGCGCAGCACCAGCACGGTTTCGCGCTCAATGGTCTGGCGCACCTGGCTCACGTTGCCCTGGGTGATGGTGAAATGAATATCCTGCGCCAGCAGTGTGGCGTAGGCGCGTTGCAGCAGGGCAAAGATCTCCTCTGCATCATCGGGTTTTGCCACCTGAACAGACTGACTCATATTTTCGCTCTCTCGGTTAATTACCGGGAAATTATTAAAATTCGGCGTGATGAATGTAAACCGACAATAATGACAATCGTTTTGTTGAATATGGGAATTCACTTTGGCCTGGCGCAGGATTAATTGCGCCAGGCGCATATCGACATAACAAATTTATCTGAGCCTGCCGTTAATTAACGATCGCCCAGCCATACCTCATAGGCATTTTCCGGCATCTGCTTGAAGCTGCGGAAGCCATAGCCGTGCACATAGCGTGCGGCGGCGATCTGATCTTCCGGCTGGTAGAGCGGCACCGCCAGCGCCAGCTGGCGCAGCGCGCGGTTTTGCAGCTCGCTGTAGGCCTGGCGCCGCTGTGCGTCATCCAGCGTGCTGGCGGCTTTATCCAGCAGCGCGTTGATCTGCGCGTCATTGACGCGGCTGTAGTTGATCGCCCCGCCCTGGCTGATGGGCCGGTAATGGTTTTCAATGTCGATACCGTCGGTTTCGATATTGGAGTTGGCAATCGCGCCGAATTTGCCGCTGTTGCGCACCTCGGTATAGGTGCCGGAATCGACGTAGCGCAGCCTGAAATCCACGCCGAGCCGCTGGCGCGCCTGCGCCTGAATCGCCTGAAGCAGCACGTCGCGCTGGTCACGCACCGTTGCCTGCGCCTGGATCACCTCAATGCTCAGCCGCTGACCGTTTTTGCTGCGGAAGCCGTCACTGTCGCGCGTCGCCCAGCCCGCCTCGTCCAGCAGTTTGTTGGCCGCGTCCGGCTGGTTGCCGTACTTACCCTCCAGCGCCTTGTCATACAAGGGTTCGACCGGCGAAGTAATGCCCCAGCCGCGCGTGCGTTCACCGCGGTAGACCGACGTCAGCAGCGGATCGATATCCAGCCCGCTGACGATCGCCTGCCGCACGCGCACGTCCTGCGTCGGGCCGTATTCAACGTTGAGGTAGAGCGAATATGGCGTGCCGGTGTTAAGCGCGTGCTGGTAAGTGAAGTCGCTGTTCTCCCTGAACTCGCCCGCGTCATTGCCAGAGATGCCTTCGATGGCGTCCAGCTGGCCGGAGAGCAGCGCGCCGGTGCGTACCGAGGATTCCGGCAGGAAGCGGTAGGTGACGCGATCGAGATACGCCGGTCCCTGATGTTTCGCCGTCGCGGGTGCCCAGCGGTAGTTCGGGTTGCGGACGAAGGTGACCTGCTGGCCCTTCTCATAGCTGTCAAGAATAAACGGGCCGGTGCCGGCAATCTCCTTGCCGCCCGACTTGAGCTGCGCCGACTGCCAGCTGGCGGGCGCAAGGATCTCCAGCGCGGCGGCGAAGGACAGAAACGGCGTGTAGCCCTGTTTCAGGTTAATCACCACCGTCACATCGTCCGGCGTTTCGATGCTGCTGATGCGCGCACCCATCATGCACAGGCTGGTCCCGGCGCAGTATCTGGCATCCTGCGTATGGCGGAAATTCTCCGCCACCGCCTGCGCATCCAGCTTCTCGCCGTTGGAAAAGGTCACGTCACGGCGCAGGGTGAAGCGATACTGGCTCCCGTCCGGGCTCGCCTGGTAGCGCTGCGCCAGCCAGGGCACAAAGCTGCCGTCGGGCTGGCGCGCCAGCAGCGATTCCCAGACGTTGCGCAGCGTGACGTCGGCTTTGGCCTGGCCGTTGAGCTGCGGGTTAAAAGTGTTGGGTTCGGTTTCGACGCCGACGGTAAAACTGCCGCCCGATCGCGGCTGTTCGGCGGCAGAGGCGACAATGGCATTTCCCAGCAGGCAAACCATGCCCAGCGCGCGGCTAATTGAATTCGCTTTCATAATGTCCTTGTTCTCAGAGGATAGAGGCGCGCGCCAGCGGCGAGCGCAAAGAGACGAGCCGCAAAATTATTAAAAGCCGGGGAAGGTGAAGTAAAACGAGAATAGTGACAATGGTTTGACGTGAGGCGGGATTAGGGAAAGATGGCGTCCCTGCCATCATGGCTTCACCACTCAGTGGCGCGCGGCAACTACCGCGTCGGCGACCTGGCGCGGCGCCTGCGCGTAGTGGGCAAACTCCATGCTGTAGGTGGCGCGGCCCTGCGTCAGCGAGCGCAGCGCGGTCGAGTAGCCGAACATCTCGGCCAGCGGCACTTCAGCGCGGATAATGCGGCCGCCGAAGTGTTCATCCATGCCCTGCACATGCCCGCGTCGTGACGAGAGATCGCCCATAATGCCGCCCGCGTACTCTTCCGGCGTCTCCACTTCCACCTTCATCACCGGCTCCAGCAGCACCGGATCGGCCTGCTTCGCGGCGGCACGGAAGCCGAGAATGGCCGCCATGCGGAACGCCATTTCTGACGAGTCGACGTCGTGGTAGGAGCCAAAGGTCAGCGTCGCTTTCACGTCCACAATCGGGTAGCCGGCCACCACGCCGGTATTGAGCGCCTCGCGGATCCCCTTCTCGACTGACGGGATATATTCGCGCGGCACCACGCCGCCTTTGGTCGCGTCCTCAAAGCGAAAGCCGCTGCCCGGCTCCTGCGGCTCCAGCGTCAGCACGACGTGGCCGTACTGCCCTTTGCCGCCCGACTGGCGCACAAATTTGCCTTCCACGTCGCGCGCCGCTTTGCGCAGCGTTTCGCGGTAGGTCACCTGCGGGCGGCCAATATTGGCCTCAACGCCGAACTCGCGCTTCAGGCGGTCGATGATGATCTCCAGGTGCAGCTCGCCCATCCCTGAAATGATCGCCTGGCCGGACTCCTCGTCGGTGTGCAGGCGGAACGAGGGATCTTCCGCCGCCAGCCGCTGCAGCGCCAGGCCCATCTTCTCCTGGTCGCCTTTGGTTTTCGGCTCAATCGACAGCGAAATCACCGGTTCCGGGAACTCCATGCGCTCCAGCGTAATAATGGCGTTGGGATCGCACAGCGTTTCCCCGGTGGTAACTTCTTTCAGCCCGACGCAGGCGGCGATATCACCGGCGCGGATCTCCTCGATCTCATGGCGCGCGTTGGCGTGCATCTGCACGATGCGGCCGATACGCTCTTTTTTGCCCTTCACCGCATTCCAGACGCTGTCGCCTTTGCGCAGCACGCCGGAATAGACGCGTACAAAGGTAAGCTGGCCGACGAAGGGATCGCTCATCAGCTTGAACGCCAGCGCTGAAAACGGTTCGTCATCGCCCGGATGCCGCTCCGCCTCGTTGCCCTTCTCATCCACGCCTTTGATCGCCGGGATATCGGCGGGCGACGGCATCAGCTCGACCACCGCATCCAGCATGCGCTGCACCCCCTTGTTCTTGAAGGCGCTGCCGCACAGCATCGGCTGGATCTCGTTGCGCAGCGTGCGCTGGCGCAGCCCGGCGATGATCTGATCGTGCTCCAGATCGCCGCTCTCCAGCCAGGCCTCCATCAGCTCGTCGCTCGCCTCGGCGGCGGCCGAGACCATTTTTTCGCGCCAGACGTTTGCCAGCTCCAGCAGCTCAGCAGGGATCGGCGCGTAGCTGAAGGTCATGCCCTGCGACGCCTCGTCCCAGTAGATCGCCTGCATTTTCAGCAGATCGACCACACCGCTAAAGTGCTCTTCCGCACCGATGGGGATGGCGATTGGCACCGGGTTGGCGCTGAGGCGATCCTGCATCATCTTCACCACACGGAAAAAATCTGCGCCCTGGCGGTCCATTTTGTTCACGAACGCCAGGCGCGGCACATGGTATTTATTCGCCTGCCGCCACACCGTTTCCGACTGCGGCTGCACGCCGCCGACAGCGTCATAGACCATCACCGCGCCGTCCAGCACGCGCATTGAGCGCTCGACTTCTATGGTGAAATCGACGTGGCCGGGCGTGTCGATAATATTGATGCGGTGCGGCGAGAAGCTGCCGTCCATGCCGGGCCAGAAACAGCTGACCGCCGCCGAGGTGATGGTGATGCCGCGCTCCTGCTCCTGCGCCATCCAGTCGGTCGTTGCTGCGCCATCGTGCACTTCTCCCAGCTTGTGGCTCATCCCGGTATAAAACAGAATGCGCTCGGTCGTGGTGGTCTTGCCGGCATCGATATGCGCGGAGATGCCGATGTTGCGGTAACGCTCAACGGGAAGTGTTCGGGGCATGATGCATCCTTAGTCTGTAGACTGTCGGTGCGGCGGGCAGGATTGCACGCCATCGAGAAGCAGCTTACGCTCACTGTACGACTAAATGCGAACAGTTTGAGCTATAATTGCGCAATTCATAGATCGTAGAACAGGAATATCATGCTGGAAAATCATCCGCAGCCGCACGAGATCAAGCTGGAGAACGTGCTGTTTGCGCTCGGCAACCCGATTCGCCTTGCGGTGCTGCAGTCGCTGGCGCAGCAGGGTGAACAGAGCTGCAATGCGCTACGCGGCGAAATCGCCAAATCGACCATGACCCATCACTGGCGCGTGCTGCGCGACAGCGGGGTTATCTGGCAGCGGCCCGTCGGCCGGGAAAATCTGATTTCGCTGCGCCGCGACTGTCTGGAACAGCGCTTTCCCGGCCTGCTGGCTGCCCTGCTGGCGGCGCTGGCACGTAGCTGAGCAACGCAACGCTGGCAACCGCCGCTGCCAGGTTTTAAGGTAAGGCTCTCAACGGCTAACGGAAAATCAAGATTATGCGCATTCTTATCGTGGGTGCCGGTGCCACCGGCGGCTATTTTGGCGCGCGTCTGGCGCAGGCTGGGCGTGATGTCACCTTCCTGGTGCGCGAGCGCCGTTTTAAACAGCTGCAGGAGAACGGGCTGGTGCTACGCACCCCGCAGGGCATAGAGAAGCTGCAGCCGCAGCTAGCGCAGGCAGGATCGCTGAACGGCGTTTACGATCTGATTATCCTGACGGTGAAAAGTTTTGGCCTGGCGCAGGCGATGGATGACATCGCGCCTGCCGTTGGCGAGCAGACGCTGATCATGCCGATCCTTAACGGCATGCGCCATATCGATACCCTGCGCGATCGCTTTGGCAATAAGGTGATCGGCGGGCTGGTGAAGATCAACGCCACGCTGGGCGAACAGGGCGAAGTGGTACAGATGACCGCGCTGCATCAGATCTATTATGGTGCGCTGGATGGCCATAACGACGCGCGGCTGCAGCGCGTGGACGAGGCGCTGCGCGCGGCCAGCGTTGACACGATTTTTTCCGATAACATTACTGGCGAGCTGTGGGAAAAGTGGCTGCTGCTGAGCACGCTTGGCGCGGTCTGCTGCCTGGCGCGCGGCGATACGCAGCAGGTGCTGACGTCTGAAGGCGGCGAAGCGCTGCTGCGCGGCCTCTTCAGCGAAGTGCTGGCGACCATTACCGCCGACGGCTATCAGCCGCGCCCGGCGGTGACGGCGAAGATCTTCGAGCTGCTGAACAACCCCACAACGCCGATGACCTCTTCGATGTACCGCGATTTAACTCAGGGCTATGACATCGAGGCGGAACAGGTGATCGGCGATCTGGTGCGGCGTGCCACGCAAAACGGCGTCAGCGTGCCGCTGCTTAACGCGGTGAATGTTCATCTTCAGGTCTATCTTAAGGGGCGTTAATTAACGCTTTGCCGCCCGCCGCGCCTGCACGGCGGGCAGCTGCATCAGGCGATGCCAGGCGGCGTCTACGGCCTCGGGCATCGCCACCTCGCCAAAGAAGCCTGCGCCGCGCGGCCCGTAGCCCTTTTCATCGTTGCGCAGGCGCTCTACTTCCCCCATCAGCAGCTGTACAAAGCGCTCCATCGACCACAGCCCCTGCGGCGGTGCGCCAGTAATACGCGCCATACCCGAATCAAGCGTCAGCACCGGTGTAAATACTGGCCAGTTGATAAAAACCGGCGCATCGTCGCGGTTGCGCCACTGCCAGCGGAAGGTGGCGTCGGCACGCCGCTGTAGCAGCGGATCCTGGATCAGCACCACACGCTGCGGCCTGATACCCTGCTCATCCAGCAGGCGCTGACTGAAAGCAGCGTTCTCGCCGGAGTGGCGCGACTCCCCTTCCAGCAGCAGCCGATCGTCGGCGATGCCGCCAAACAGCCGGGCAATTTCTGCCAGCATCTGCGCCTCGCTTTTGCCATGCGTGTCGATATCACGATAGAGCGGATGGAGCGCCATCGCTTGCGCTAGCGCGCCGGTGGCATGACCAATCCCACCGCTGAGTAGCAAAGGAAGCCCAAACTTTTTCGCCAGCGCCACCGCGCCTTCAATATTCGGCAACACCGCGTGGCCCGCCAGTATTGCCATATCCGCTTCGATATCGCCCTCGTAAGGCATGTCGTCCAGCGCCAGCCAGGCGGCGATAAGATTGAGATCCTGAATAGCCTGTTGGGTAAGCTGCATACATCCTCCTGGTCAGGTGGCGCGCAGGCGTTGAGGTACGTCCTGTCGCGCCGAAAATTTTGCTACACTGGCCGCCTCTGTCCTGTGGAGAAATCAATGACTTCCCGCGCCATTACGCTTGACGACGTCGCCCGCCTTGCTGGCGTCTCCTATCAGACCGTTTCCCGCGTGCTGAATCACTCGCCGCAGGTGTCGCCGCGCACGCGAGCGAAAGTCGAAGCGGCCATGCAGCAGCTCAACTATGTGCCAAACCGCGTGGCGCAGCAACTGGCGGGCAAAGCCACGCGCACGCTTGGGCTGGCCACCAGCGATCTGGCGCTAATGGCTCCGGCGCAAATCGCCTCGGCGATCCAGCAGCGCGCCAGCCGCGCCGGGTATCATCTGGTGATTGCGATGCGCAGCCACAACAGCGCGGCCGATACCGTTAATGAACTGCTGGCGCAGCGTGTCGATGCGCTGATGATTAACCTGCCGCTGGCGGCCAGTGAAGCCGAGCAGATTCAGGCGCTGTGCGGCAGCAAGCCGGTGATATTTATGGACGTTGAGCCTGAAGCAAAAGTGGCGCAGTGCCAGTTCTCTAACGCGCACGGCGCGCGAGCGGCCGTTGAGCATCTTATCGCGCTGGGGCATCGCCAGATTGGACTGCTCAACGGGCCGCCGCAGGCGATTTCCGCGCAGAGCCGTGAAGCAGCGTGGCGAGAGGCGCTGGCCGCGCACCAGCTGACGCCCTTCTGCGTGTTGCAGGGCGACTGGAGCGCGCAGTCTGGCTACCAGGCGATGCTGCAACAGTTGCCGGACCGCCTGCCCCAGGCGCTGCTGGTCGCCAATGACCAGATGGCGCTTGGCGCGATGCGCGCGCTGCACCAGCACGGCGTGGCGATTCCGGCCCAGGTTTCCATCACCGGCTATGACGACACCGCAGAGAGCGCCTGGTATCAGCCGCCGCTGACCACGGTGCGCCAGGATCTGCACGCGCTGGGGGAACAGAGCGTTGAGAGGCTGCTGGCGCAGCTTGAGGATCGCGCGCCGCCGCAGAGGTCGCTGGAGCCGGTGCTGGTGCTGCGTGAAACCACCGCCGCGCCGGGCGGCACTTCGCCCGATCTGGGCGCGCTGGCGCAGCAGCTTCAGGGAATTGCGCGCCAGCTGCAAAACCGCTGAGGTAATGTTAAGGCAAAAAAAACCCACGCCTTGACGTGGGTTGCAATAATCTGACACGCACTTACTGCGCTTTCGGCTCGCCCATCGATTTCAGCTTTTTAGACAGGTCGCGGCGCTCTTTCGACAGATCGGCGTTTTTGATGATGTACTCATCCACGCGATCTTCGTAGTCAGAACGCATGGAGGCGATAATTTCCTGGATCGCTTCAATGCTCATGCCCGGTTTGATGTACTCGCTCAGGTTGTCCAGCAGCAGGACACGCTTCTGGTTATCACGGATTTTCTTTTCGTTATCCGTGATTTCACGCTGCAGTTTGTTTTTACGACGGAACATACGCACAAACTCCAGTACGTCCTGAAATGATTGCTTGGCATTTTCCATGGTGGCACCTTTTATTGGGCCTGCTTGCGCAGGGAGTAGAGTCATAACCTTCAGCTTAGCGGTTCGCCAGCCGGGGCGACAATTGTCGCCGCTAAAATCGGACTGGCGCTTATCTTAGCGCAAAGAATACGCCTTTCGCATTAAGTCATTGTCCCTGGTGATTATTTGCGCAGCGCAAGACGCAGCAGATCGGTCATGCGCTCCAGCTGCTTCGCCAGCTCCAGACTCAGCCAGACATAGCCATAGATCGGCGTCTCCTCCAGCCTTTCGCTGCCTGCTTCGGCAATCAGCTGCTTCAGCTCGCGGGTGATCTCTGTCAGCTCGTGGCTGTTGGCCACCACTTCGTCGGTCTCACCGCGCAGCGCCAGCACCGACAGCGCGCGCAGCGTCTTTTCCGTCATCTGCTGCGTGCGGCGCAGCGTCGGCGCGTTGAGCATAATCAGATGGCTTTCGCGCGAGGCCCACCAGGCTTCAATCTGCATCTCGACGGTATTGACCATATTACGGTTAATGGTCTGAATCGCCTCGAACACCGATTTTGGGATGCGCGTTTCCTTGCTGGCTGGTACTAACAACGCGCGCATTTTCACTACGCTGGTCAACAGCTTGCCCAGCGGTTTTTTCAGGCGCGGTTTTTCGATCAGGTTAGGTGAGAAACCGGCGTGGTAGATTTTGGCGATCTCCGCCAGCGAGTCCGACAGCTGGATGCGCCAGTGGGTATAGGCGCGCTGCGCCCAGATGGCACTGAACAGCAGCGCCAGCAGCGAGCCGAGGATCACATCGCCGCCGCGCCACAGCGCCACGGTGAAATCGCCCGCAGGCGCGCCGACCACCACGCTAAGCGTGATGCCAATCAGCAGCGCCATATAGGGATGTTTACCCAGTGTCAGATAGCCGCACACCACCATAACGATGCCGCACCAGGCGAGCATCACCGGCAGCGACATCAGCTCCAGCTTCAGGGCGATCAGGCCCGATATCGAGCCAGCAAATGTGCCGCAGATGCGCTGTATGGCGCGCGGGAAGACGTTGCCCCAGGTCGAGATCGGGCCCATCACCACCACCAGCGTAATCAGCGGCCAGGTGCCTTCTGGAATACCGGTCAGTCGTACCAGTAAAAAGGTAAGCAAAAAGGCGATGGCAATGCGCACGCCATGCACGCTGCGGTAATGGCGATAGAACCAGAACTCTATATTCGATATGGGCTTATCAGGGCGCAAAATGGCTTTCCGGCTGAGGATCATAAAGTGCGTTATTTTATCCCATGACGTTGCTAAGGCTTAATGCCACTTCTACATTTCAATACAGTTTTGACACCTTCTTACAATTATCAACACTAGCTTTACAAGCGCACAAAAACATTAAAACATCTCCATAACCACTTATTTCATCTTCGTTTATTTGATAACACGACTAAAGGAAGCAACATGAAAAAAAGAGCCAAAACGCTGCCGGGCGTAACGCGACGGCAGGTGTTGACCTGGTCTACGCTGGGTATCGCCGCCACCGTCACCCAGGCAGCGGACGCCGTCTCTCTGAAAGGTTCACCGGGCTGGACGCCCTTCGCCGATAATCCCCCCGAAACCTTCGACCAGCCCGGCTGGCTCTTTTTTACCGATGATGAAGCCCAGACCATTGAAGCGATTGTTGACCGCCTGATCCCCGCCGATGAGCTGAGCGTCGGCGGCAAACAGGCGGGCTGCGCGCAGTTTATCGATCGCCAGCTGCACGGCTTTTACGGCACGTTTGAACGCCTCTATATGGAAGGGCCCTTTCAGAAAGGCACCACCGAGCAGGGTGACCAGTCGCCACTGGTGCCGCAGCAGCGCTACCGCCAGGGCATCGCCGCGCTGAACCGCTACGTGCAGCAGACCTCGCAAAAATCCTTTAAGGAGTTAACGCCCGAGCAGCAGGACGCGCTGCTGAGCGCCATGGAAGCGGGCAAGGTACATTTTGACGGTTTCGATGCCCAGTCGCTGTTTATTGAGGTGCTCAATAACACCATGGAGGGCTTCTTTGCCGATCCCGTTTATGGCGGCAACCGGGATATGGCGTCGTGGAAGATGCTGGGCTTCCCCGGCGCGCGCTACGACTACCGCCCCTATATCGAACGCCATAACGAAGATCTGCACCTCGAACCCATCAGCATCGGGCAGTGGAAAGCGAAGGATAAGCCATGAAAAAATTACCTAAAACGGATGTCGTGGTGATTGGCCTCGGCTGGGCGGGATCGATTATCGCCAATGAGCTGGCCGATGAAGGGCTGGAGGTGATCGGCATTGAGCGCGGCCCGTGGCGCGATACCGCGCGCGATTTTAATATCGGCACCGTCACCGATGAGCTGCGCTACGTCATGCGCGAAGAGCTGATGCTGCGCACGCGCCAGAATACCTGCACCATGCGCAATAACCCGTCGCAGACCGCGCTGCCGATGCGCACCTGGGGATCGTTCCATCCTGGCAACGGCACCGGCGGCGCAGGCAACCACTGGGCAGGCATTACCTTCCGCTTCCAGCCGCATGAGTTTCAGCTGAAGAGTTACCTTACCGAGCGCTACGGCGCCGACGCGATGCCCGACGAGCTGGTGCTGCAGGACTGGGGCACCACCTGGGAGGAGATGGAGCCGCACTATATGCAGTTTGAGCGCGTGGCCGGGACGTCTGGCTATGCGGGCAACCTGAACGGCGAGAAGCGCGCGGGCGGCAACCCGTTCGAAGGGCCGCGCAGCGGCGAGTATCCGACGCCACCGCTGCGCCAGCCTTATGGCCCGACGCTGTTCGCCCAGGCGGCGAAAAATATGGGCTATCAGCCCTTCCCGGTGCCCTCTTCGCTGGTCTCTGAGGCCTATACCAATCCCTACGGCGTGACGATGGGGCCCTGCACCTTCTGTGGCTTCTGCACCAACTACGGCTGCGCCAACTACTCCAAAGCCAGCGCGATTACTACCGTGCTGCCTGCGCTGATGCGCAAAGAGAATTTTACCGCCTACACCAACTGCGAAGTGCTGGAAGTCCTGACCGACTCCACCGGCAAAAAAGCCACCGGCGTCACCTATGTCGACTCTTCCGGCGATACGTGGGAACAGCCCGCCGATCTGGTGATTGTCGCCGCCTTTACCTTTGAGAACGTGCGGCTGATGCTGCTCTCTAAGATTGGCGAGGCCTACGATCCGGTCACGAACAAAGGCACCACCGGGCGCAATTACGCTTACCAGACCGCCAACAACGTGACGCTGTTTTTCGACGGCAAGAACTTTAACCCCTTTATCGGCGCGGGCGCGGTCGGCATGGGTATCGACGAGTTCAACAACGATAACTTCGACCACAGCGGGCTGGGCTTTTTTGGCGGCGGCAGCATCCGCGTAACGCCGATTGGGGCCGCGCCGATCGGCTATCGCCCGCTGCCGCCCGGCACGCCGAAGTGGGGCTCGAAATGGAAGCGCGCGCTGAAAGATAACTACCTCAGCACCATGTCAATTGGCTGCGAGGCGAGCAGCTATACCACGCGCACCAACTACCTTTCGCTCGATCCCAACTATAAGGATCCGCACGGCCGCCCGCTGCTGCGCATCACCTTTGACTTTGCGCAGAATGACCTGAAGATGGCGCAGTACTGCACCGGCAAAGTCGCCGAAATTGCCAAATCGATGAACCCGCGCGAGATGATCGTCAAACCGATGACCGGCCACTGGAGCAGCGTGCCCTATCAGTCCTCCCACGTGGTGGGCGGCTTTATTATGGGTGCCGATCCCAGCACCAGTTCGGTGAACAAACATCTTCAGGTCTGGGATGTGCCTAACCTGTTTGTGGTGGGCGCATCGGCCTTCCCGCAGAACCCTGGCTATAACCCGACCGGCACCGTGGGCGCGCTGGCGTTTAAAGCGGCGCACGCGATCCGTACCTGGTATCTGCAACGTCCCGGGGAGATGATTACCGCATGAAAACGCTGAATACTCTCTCCGCCGCCGCGCTGCTGCTGGCCGCCAGCTTTGGCAGCCAGGCACAGCCGGAATATGACCAGTATGCGCGCGGCAGTTACATTGCCACGCTTGGCGACTGCACCGCCTGCCACACCACCGATCCTGAACAACCCTATGCGGGCGGCGTGAAAATTAATACGCCGTTTGGCGTGCTGGCTGGCGCAAACATCACGCCGGATCGGGAAACCGGTATCGGCACCTGGAGCTATGACGATTTCCGCCGCGCGATGACGGAAGGCATCGGCCACGGCGGCAAACGGCTGTATGGCGCAATGCCGTTTACCGCCTATACCAAAATGTCCGAGCAGGACCTGGCGGATCTCTGGGCGTGGATGCAGACGCTACAGCCGATTCATCATGAAGTGGAAACCAACCAGCTACCCTTCCCGTTCAATATCCGCACCAGCCTGATCGGCTGGAACTGGCTGAATTTCGATAAGGGCACTTTTATCCCTGACCCAAATAAGTCAGCGGAGTGGAATCGCGGCGCCTATCTGGTTCAGGGCCTCGGCCACTGCGGCACCTGTCACACCTCGAAAAACTTTCTTGGCGGCGACAAAGGCGATCGCTTCCTTAGCGGAAGCGAGGTAGAGGGCTGGTATGCGCCAAATCTCGGCGCAGATCCCCACACCGGGCTGGGCAAATGGACGCAGGAGGATATTGTCAGCTATCTGCGCACCGGCGTGAACCGTTACGCCATCGCCTCTGGTCCGATGGCCGATGCGGTGCGCCACTCGACGCAGCACTGGCGCGACGAGGATCTGAAGGCAGTCGCAACCTTCCTGAAAGAGGGCAAAACCCATGATGAAGAGGTGCCGCAGCCGCTGGACGCCAGCGATGACCGCATGAAGCTCGGCGCACAGATTTATGAGGCGAAGTGTTCTGCCTGCCACAGCCCTGGCGGGCGCGGCGAGAAGAATATCTTCCCGCAGCTGGCGTCAAATCCGCTAATCAATCAGCCGAACGCGACCTCGCTGATCCGCGTGGTCAGCGCGGGCAGCCGCGGCGTGGATACCGACGCGCGGCCTACCGCTCCGGCCATGCCGTCATTCGCTGGCGTGCTGGATGACGAACAGATCGCCGCCGTGCTCACTTACGTGCGTAACAGCTGGGGCAACGCCGCCGCGCCGGTGTCGGCAAGCGATGTTAAAGAGGTTAAAGCGGATGTGAAGTAAAACAGCAGGCGGCACGGAGGCCGCCTTTCTTTGGTTAAAACTTCTGCTTCAGATAGTCCTGAATGCGCGTGATAACGCCCGCTTTCTCTACTGCATTCAGCGTCACCAGCGGATAGCTCGCCAGCTGTTTATCCTTATCGATCACCTGGATCTCACCGATGGTCTCGTTGGCCTTCAGCGGCGCTTCGAGATCCTTACGGTTAATCACATATTTGGCCTTTACGTTCTGGATTTCGCTGCGCGGCAGCGACAGGAAGACGTCGTTTGCGGTGCCCACCTCAACGCTGTGCGGATTGCCGTACCAGACATTTTCCGTCCCGATCTTTTTACCGGCGTGGAACAGCTGCACGGTATCGAAGGTGTTCTGGCCCCAGACCAGCAGCTTGCGCGCCTGCTCTTCGCGCCCTTTTGGGCTCTTGCCGCCCATTACCACTGCAATCAGCCGGTGCTGGCCCACCACATTTGAGGCGATGATATTGAAGCCCGCCGTTTCGGTATGGCCAGTTTTCAGGCCGTCGACGTGCAGGCTGTTGTCCCATAATAGGCCGTTGCGGTTGTTCTGGGTGATGCCGTTCCAGGTCAGCGTTTTCTCGCTATACATGGCATAGAAATCGGGTTCGCCGCTGATGATGGCGCGCGACAGCTTCGCCATATCCAGCGCGGAGGAGAACTGGCCTGGCGCGTCGAGGCCGTGCACGGTTTCAAAATGGGTGTTGGTCAGGCCGAGCTTCTGCACGTACTGGTTCATCATATTGACGAAGTTCTGCTGGCTGCCCGCCACGTAATCAGCCAGCGCGACGCAGGCGTCGTTGCCAGAATCGATAATTACGCCGCGGCTGAGGTCGCGCACCGTGATCTTATCGCCAGGCTTAATGAACATCAGCGAGGAGCCTTTAAACACCGGATTGCCCGCTGCCCAGGCATCTTTGCCGACGGGCACCACATCGTCACGGGTGATCTTTTTTGCGTCGATGGCGCGATCCACGACATAGCCAGTCATCAGCTTGGTCAGGCTGGCGGGATTGCGGCGCTCGTCAGGGTTGCCTGCGGTCAGCACCTGGCCAGTGGTGGCATCCATCAGCACCCAGGAAGCGGCGTCAATCGCCGGTGGCGTCAGGGGAAACGGCATATCGTCGGCATGGGCCAGCGAAGCCAAAAGCAGAGTTCCAGTTACAGTGATCAACAGACGCCTTTTCAACACTTCATCCTCAGGTTTACGGGGAAAACAGCGGCTCGTTTTACGGCAAAAGGCATAAACAGGTTTGATTAAATTGAAAAAAAATGTGATCGCGCGCGTCTCTGAATAGACCTCTGTATTTCTCGGCGACGAAACCAATAAAATAAGGAATTAATACCCCTGGCTGAAACTTCTGGCAGGCCGGAATATGGTTTACCATGTAGAGAGCAGCGTTTAGCGTCACTCAGGCCATACTATTTTTTCAGTACACAGGGAATGAGTCTGGTAAAGATTCGGCCTGTATAACACCCCATACGCCTGAACTGTTTTGGCCTAAAGCAAACAAACAAGAACAGCGGTGTTTTTTCTTTTATTGCAGCGCATTAATGAACAAACACGAACGGAAATGAACATTGAAAAACGATCGCGCAAACCCTACCTTTCTCTTCCACGATTACGAGACCTTCGGTAAAAGCCCGTCGCTGGACCGCCCGGCGCAGTTTGCTGCGCTGCGCACTGACAGCGACTTCAACCCGGTCGGCGAGCCGCAGATTTTTTACTGCCGTCCCGCTGATGATTATCTGCCACAGCCGGAAGCGGTGATGATTACCGGCATTACGCCGCAGGTCGCGCGCGAGCGCGGCGTGTCTGAAGCGGAGTTCACCGCCCGCATCTATGCGCTGTTTACCGAAGAGCAAACCTGCGTGGTGGGCTACAACAATGTGCGCTTCGATGACGAAGTGACGCGCAACATCTTTTACCGCAATTTTTACGATCCTTACGGCTGGAGCTGGCAGAACGGCAATTCGCGCTGGGATCTGCTGGATGTGATGCGCGCCTGCTACGCGCTGCGTCCTGACGGCATCGTCTGGCCGGAAAATGAGGACGGCTTTCCCAGCTTCAGGCTGGAGCATCTTACCAAAGCCAACGGCGTGGCACATGAGAACGCGCACGACGCGATGTCTGACGTCCACGCCACGCTGGCGATGGCGAAACTGGTAAAAGAGAAGCAGCCGAAGCTGTTTGAGTTCCTGTTTACCCATCGCAACAAAAATAAGCTGATGACGCTCATCGACATTCCGCAGATGAAGCCGCTGGTGCACGTCTCAGGCATGTTTGGTTCCGCGCGCGGCAACACCAGCTGGGTGGTGCCGCTGGCCTGGCATCCTGATAACCGCAACGCGCTGATTGTCGCGGATTTGGCTGGCGACATGTCGCCGCTGCTGGAGCTGGACGCGGATGCACTGCGCGAGCGGCTCTATACGCGCAAGAGCGATTTGGGTGATGAGGCGTCGGTGCCGATCAAGCTGGTGCATATCAATAAGTGCCCGGTGCTGGCTCCCGCCAACACGCTGCGTCCCGAAGATGCGGCACGTCTCGGTATCGATCGCGAAGCCTGCCTGGCCAGTCTGGCGCTGCTGCGCCAGCACGCTGAGGTGCGGGAAAAAGTGGTGACATTGTTTGCCGAAGCAGAGCCTTTTACGCCATCGGACGATGTGGACGCCCAGCTGTATGACGGTTTCTTTAGCGACGCCGATCGCGCGGGCATGAATATCCTGCGCCAGACTGCGCCCGCTAACCTGCCAGCGATGGATCTCTCTTTCCAGGATGCGCGCGTGGCGAAGCTGCTGTTCCGCTACCGTGCGCGCAATTTCCCCGGCACGCTGGACGATGCCGAACAGCAGCGCTGGTTACAGCATCGCCGTGAAGCGCTGAATGCCGATCGCGTGCAGGCGTTTTTGCTGGAGCTGGAGTCGCTGGCGAGCCTGCATGAGGATAATGCGGAGAAGATGGCGCAGCTGAAAGCGCTCTATCTCTATGCGCAGGAGCTGGTTTCTTAACCCAGAGATTGATGGTTTTTTGCGCTTCCTTTAGGGTTAAGGGAGCGTTAGAATCGGGCAAGGATGCCTGAAATGTCACAGAGAAAGGAGATCGCTATGTGGCCTGCTACTATTTCCAACCGTGCAAAAAATACTATTGGCTTTCTGACGCCCGTTCTTGCCATCTGGCTGATCAATCACTCTTCTCTTCCATTTCGTTGCGTATCGGTTACGCCAGCCAACGCGGCCATCTATCTACTGACGATTATTGGCGCGCGTGAGTTTCTGCTGATGCTTTATCGCTTTATTTGCTGGTACCGGAACGATGATTCCACAGACAGAACCCCGCGGTAATACTGCTCTTCAACACCCTTTTTCTCCCCTGCTTACCAGGGGAGAAACGTAAGAATCGAGGCGTTACACCAGTGCCCAGACCAGCCAGGTCAGCGCAAAGCCGCTCAGCCCCATAATAGTGGTCAGCACCGTCCAGGTTTTCAGGCCATCGGCCACTGACAGCCCCAGGTAGCGCGTGACGACCCAGAAGCCCGCATCGTTAACGTGTGACAGGCCCAGACCGCCAAAACAGGCCGCCAGCGTCACCAGCACGCGCTCCATATCGTTCACGCCGCTGACCGCTGAGGTCAGCAGGCCGCTGGTGGTCAGAATCGCCACCGTGGCCGAACCCTGTGACGCGCGCAGCGCCAGCGAGAGAATAAAGGCCGCTGGCACTAATGGCAGATGCAGCGTCTCCAGCGTCAGCGCCAGCGCTTTGCCCACGCCAGATTCCACCAGCACCTTACCGAATGCGCCGCCTGCGCCCGCCACCAGGATCACGCTCGCCGATCCCGGAATGGCGCGACCGGTCAGATCTTCCAGCTTGTCTTTGCTCCAGCCGCGACGCACGCCCAGCAGCCAGGCTGCCAGCGCCAGCGCAATCAGCAGCGCAATCGGCGGCGTGCCGATTACCGTCATCACTTTGCCCGCCAGGCTATCTGCCGCCAGCAGCGAATGTGAGAGCGTGCCCAGCACAATCAGCAGGATCGGCACCACAATCAGTCCGGCAATAGTAAGCGCGCCCGGCGGTGCAGGTTCGTTCTTTTTCTCTGCGCCTTCCGGTTTCGCCATCTGCAGCTGTTCCAGCACCTCTACCGACAGGTGATACTGGCGGCGGTTCATCGATTTGGCGACGTAATAGCCCACAATCCCCACCGGAATCGAGATAGCGATACCGAGCATCATCAGCCAGCCCATATCGGTATGCAGGATGCCTGCCGCTGCCGCTGCGCCCGGATGGGTCGGCAGCGCAACGTGGACGGTAAGCATCACGCCCGCCATCGGCAGGCCAAATTTCAGCGGCGAGACGCGCGCGACTTTGGTGAAGCCGTAAATCAGCGGGATAACGATGATAAAGCCCACCTCAAAGAACACCGGAATGCCGAGGATAAAGGCCGCCATGGTCAGCGCCGCAACGGTGCGCTTGATGCCGAGGCTTTTACTAAAACGCTGGGCCAGCGACTCTGCGCCGCCTGAGGCTTCAATGACTGCGCCAAGCATCGCCCCCAGCACGATGATAATGGCGATATGGCCGAGCAGGCCGCCCATACCGCTCATGATGGTTTCCATAATCTTTTCAGCCGGAATGCCCGTCGCGATGGCGACCAGCAGGCTGACGATCAACAGGGCAACAAAGGGATGGACTTTGGCCTTAATGACCAGCAGCAGCAGGATAACGATGCTGGCGGTCGCAATAGCTAACAGCAGAGCGGTGGACATGGTAAACCTCAGATAGGGTTATCTTTATATGAATAATGAGTACAGTGATGCCTGGCCCAGGTGCAGGGTTAAAACCGGCGCCGCAACGCCGGTGGTGTTCTAAATGTCTTCAGGATTTTTTTGCCCAGGGCGCAAACCAGCCGAGGCCGTCAAGGGTATTGCCGCGCGGGATATATTCGCAGCCAACCCAGCCGTCGTAGCCCACCTCATCCAGCAGGTTAAACAGCCACGGATAGTTGATCTCGCCCTCGTCCGGCTCATGGCGATCCGGCGCAGAGGCGATCTGGATATGGCGGTAGCGGCCGAGATTCTCGCGGATCAGGCGGCTGAGATTGCCATCCACCAGCTGCGCGTGGAACAGATCGAGCTGGGTAAAGACGTTGGCCCGATCGATACGCGCCGCCATCTCCAGCGTCTGATACTGGCTGGCGTAGAGATAGTTCGGCTTGGTTACCGGGTTAAGCGCTTCCAGCAGCAGGTTGATGCCGTGCGGCGCAAAGCGCTCCGAGGCATAGTGCATATTGCGCACAAAGGTGTCGGCGTAGGCTTCACGGTCTGCGCCTGCGGGCACCGTGGCAGCCATGATATGCACCTGCGGCACCTCAAGCGCCAGCGCATACTCCAGCGCGCGGTCGATGTCAGCGCGCGCCTCCGCTTCACGGCCAGGAATGCCTGACACGCCCCACTCGCCCGCCGCCACGTTGCCCGGCGCGGTGTTGAACAGCACCAGCTTCAGGTTGTTCTCGTCGAGCAGCTGCTTCAGCTGCGCCGCCGGGTAGTCATAGGGGAACAGGAACTCGACTGCTGCAAAACCGGCCTGCGCCGCCGCCGCGAAGCGCTCGGTAAAGGGCACTTCGTTAAACTGGGTAGATAAGTTGGCTGCAAACTTCGGCATTATCGGCTCCTTAATTCCGCGACTTCGCTGTCGCTGAGATAGCGGATGGCGCGGTCGCCCAGGGTAAACATCAGGCGTGCGGTCTCTTCCAGCTCCTCGGTGTTGTCTGCGGCTTCGCGCAGCGATTTACCCACCACCACCGGGCCGTGGTTCGCCAGCAGGAAGGCGCGATACTGGCCCGCCAGCTGCGACAGATCTTCCGCCAGGCGCTCGTCGCCGGGCTTGTAGTACGGCACCACCGGCACATCACCGACGCGCATCACCACGTAAGGCGTGAACGGACGGATACAGTTCTGGGTATCCAGCCCTTCCAGGCAGGAGAGCGCGGTCAGGTAGTGGCTGTGCAGATGCACCACCGCTTTGCAGCCGGGATCGTTCACATAGAGCGCGCGGTGAAAAGCGATCTCTTTCGACGGCTTGTCGCCGGAGAGCCATTCCCCGTCCAGCGTCACTTTCGACAGGCGTTCGGCATCCAGCTCGCCCAGGCACGAGCCGGTCGGCGTGGCCAGCAGGTTGCCGTCTTCCAGCAGCAGTGACAGGTTGCCAGCGGAACCGGTGGCGTAGCCGCGAGCGAAAAACGACGCGCCCAGCTTCACCATTTCTTCACGGGCCTGTTGTTCAGTCATGTGCAAACTCCGTTTGTGCGCGGCGGAAAAAGTGTTCATCGCCAAAATTGCCGGACTTCAGCGCCAGCGACAGCGGCTGCTGGATGTCGCGTACCCAGGGCACGCCCGGTGAAATCGTCGGGCCGATATGGAAGGCCGTGACGCCGAGGCTCTGCGCCACGACGCCAGAGGTTTCGCCGCCCGCCACGATAAAGCGCTGCCAGCCGCGCGCCTTCAGCTCGCGCGTCACAGCGGCGAACAGCTGCTCGACCGCCTCGCTGCTGCGCTGCGCGCCATACTGCTGCTGGATTTTTTGCAGCTGCTGCGCATCGGCAGTGGCATACAGCAGCGGGGCCAGCGGCTGGTCGCTATGGGCCACCACCCAGTCACACAGCTCCTGCGCATAGGCGTCGGCGTTCTCCAGGCAGCGTGTCACCTCGACTTCGTGGGACGCAGCCTGCTGGCGATAGGCACTGACCTGGAGATTAGTCATCTGCGAGCAGGAGCCTGAGATCACTACCGCACGCTCGCCCTGTGGACGGCCTGCGGTTTCTGCCTCGGCACGGTCGCTGCCCGCGGTGGCCCACTGGCGCGCCAGCCCGATCGCCAGGCCAGAGCCGCCGGTGACCAGGCGCATATCGCGCAGCGCCTCGCCCTGAGTCAGCAGGTGCTGCTCGTTGAGTGTGTCCAGCACCACGTAGTTAACGCCCTGCGCTTTTAAGTCGCTCAGCTTGTCGCGCACCGCCTGCGCGCCCCGATCGAGCAGCGGCGCGGCGATCAGCCCCGCTTTACCGGCTGACTGGCGTTCCATCAGGCGCAGCAGGTTGCTGTCGGTCATTGGCGTCACCGGATGGTGGCGCATGCCGGAGTCGCTCAGCAGCTGCTCGCCAACGAACAGGTGGCCGAGATAGACGGTGCGGCCATTGACCGGCAGCGCCGGACAGATCACCGTCTGGGTTTCGCCCAGCGCGGCCAGCAGCGCGTCGGTGACCGGGCCAATGTTGCCCTGTTCGGTGCTGTCAAAGGTGGAGCAGTATTTGAAGTAGAAGCGATCGCAGCCCTGATGCTGGAGCCAGCGCAGCGCGGCCAGCGACTGCGCCACCGCCTGCTCTGCCGGGCAGGAGCGCGACTTCAGGCTGATGACAATCGCCTGCGCCGTCAGCGCATCATGCTGCTGCGGCACCCCGTTGAACTGAATGGTCGGCAGCCCGTTCTGCACCAGAAAGCTGGCGATGTCGGTTGCGCCGGTAAAGTCGTCGGCGATGATGCCTAAACGCGCCATGCTTACTCCTTACCCTGCGGCAGCTCAATACCGCTGAAGATTTTGATCACCGCGCTGTCGTCTTCACGGCCGTAACCGGCGTTGCTCGCTTCGGTGAACATGTTCAGCGCCGTGGAGGCGAGCGGCAGCGGGAAGTGCAGCGATTTCGCGGTTTCTGCGACCAGGTTCAGGTCTTTAACAAAAATATCGACGGCAGATTTCGGGCTGTAGTCGCCGTCCACCACGTGGCGCATGCGGTTTTCAAACATCCAGGAGTTACCCGCCGCGTTAGTCACCACGTCATACATGGTGTCGAGCGGGATACCCGCGCGCGCGGCCAGCGCCATCGCTTCCGCGCCAACGGCGATATGCACGCCCGCCAGCAGCTGGTGGATGATTTTCACGGTTGAGCCAAGGCCAATTTCGCTGCCGACGCGGTAGACTTTCGCCGCCACCGCATCCAGTACAGGTTGCAGGCGTTCAAACACCGCGTCGCTGCCAGAAGCCATCACGGTCATCTCACCGGTTGCCGCTTTCGCCGCGCCGCCTGAGACTGGCGCATCCAGCATCAGCAGCTGGTGCTGTGCCAGCTGCTGTTCAATCTGCTGCGCGTCCTGCGCGGAGATGGTGGAAGAGACCATGACGACAGTGCCCGGCTTCAGCTTCGCAGCCAGTCCGTTGTCGCCAAACAAAATGCCTTTGACCTGTGCAGCGTTCACCACCAGCAGCAGCACGGCTTCCAGCTGATCGACAAAGCTGTCGGCAGAGGTTTGCGCATCGCGCGCGCCAGCCTGGCGTAGTGTCTCCAGCGCGGCGGGATTAAGATCCACGCCCCAGGTGTTCAGGCCTGCGCGAATACAGGAAGTCGCCGCGCCCATTCCCATTGAACCTAAACCAATTACACAAACATTTGAGAGTGGCACTGTGGGCCTCCGCTGTTAATTTAAGTGATTATTTGTTGAATGTTGTTAATCCTGGCAGGATCACTGTCAGATAAATGTGCTTCTCGTCACATATTTTCACTAAGCGGATAAAGATGGAACATTTCTTCACAACCCATTCATCCGATTGATATTTCAGAACTTTATTTACAACATCGCGTCATTAAGCCGCAAAATTTTTCATTCGACTCGCTGAGCAAATGCTTTACACTGTGAAAAATTGATAAGCATGGAGAGCAAAGGATGATCCCGGTTGAACGACATCAACAGATCCTGGCGCTGGTGGCCGAGCGCGGCGTAGTGAGTATTGCTGAGCTGACGGAGCGGCTGGGCGTCTCGCATATGACCATCCGTCGCGATGTGCAGAAGCTGGAGGAGCAAGGCGCGGTGCTGTCCGTTTCCGGCGGCGTGCGTTCTGCCGACCGGCTGGCGGCGGAGCCGTCGCATCAGACCAAAACGGCGCTGTTTAACGACGAGAAAAATGCCATTGGCCGCTATGCCGCGCAGCATATTCCGCGCAACAGCTGCATTTACCTTGATGCAGGCACCACCACGCTGGCGCTGGCGCGCGAGCTGCTGGACCGCGACGATCTGCTGGTGGTGACCAATGATTTTATGGTGGCGAATTTGCTGATGGAAGCAAGTGATTGCCGGGTAATCCATACCGGCGGCACGGTCTGCCGTGACAACCGCTCCTGTGTGGGCGAAAGCGCCGCGCGCAGCCTGCGCCATCTGGCGATCGACATCGCCTTTATCTCCGCCTCCTGCTGGGGACCGCGCGGGCTGTTCACGCCCGACGAGGATAAGGTGACGGTGAAGCAAACGGTCAGCGACGTCAGCAGCAAGCGCGTGCTGCTGAGCGACAGTTCGAAGTACAACAAGATTGCGACCTTCCTGGCGCTGCCGCTGCGCTGCTTTGACAGCATTATTACCGACACGCAGCTCAGCGCCGCCGGACGTAGCGCGCTGGGCGAAGGCAGATGGGAGCTGGTGCTGGCGGAGTAAGCGCGGAAATCGCGCATAAAAAAAGGGTGAGGCTTGCGCCCCACCCTTTTTTCATCGCCAGCGAGTTATACTTCTTCGCTGTACTGCGGCACCGGATTACGGAAGCTGCGGGTAACAAACGCGAGGTAGATAATCCCCACGGCGGCCCAAATCAGGCCCAGCACCATCGAGCTTTCTTCCAGGTTGATCCACAGTGCGCCAACCGTCAGCGCGCCGAGTACCGGCAGCACCAGATAGTTGATATGGTCGCGCAGCGTGCGGTTACGCTTCTCACGGATCCAGAACTGGGCAATCACCGACAGGTTAACGAAGGTGAACGCCACCAGCGCACCGAAGTTGACCAGCGCGGTCGCCGTCACCAGGTCGAAACGGATCGCCATCAGCGCCACGGCACCAACCAGCAGAACGTTCAGCGACGGGGTGCGCCATTTCGGATGGATATAGCCGAAGAAGCGCTCCGGGAATACGCCATCGCGGCCCATTACGTACATCAGACGCGAAACGCCCGCGTGCGCCGCCATACCTGACGCCAGCACGGTAACCACGGAGAAGATCAGGATCCCGAACTGCAATACATGGCCTGCCACGTACAGCATGATTTCAGGCTGTGACGAATCCGGATCTTTAAAACGTGAAATATCCGGGAAATAGAGCTGCAGGAAGTACGAAGAGACGATAAAGATCAGGCCACCGATCAGCGCGGTCAGGAAAATCGCGCGCGGAATGGTGCGCTCTGCGTCTTTGGTTTCCTCAGAAAGCGAGCTGATGCCGTCAAAGCCAAGGAACGAGAAGCAGAGGATCGTCGCGCCGGTAATCATCGGCACGACGTGCGCGTCAGCGGACCAGAACGGCTGGCTGCTGGTGAGCGTACCTGCACCTTCGCCGTGCGCCACGCCATAGATCACCATGCCGGTAATACCAATCATCACCACAATCTGCAACACCACGATCACGCTGTTGAAATTGGCTACCGTTTTAATGCCGCGCAGGTTCGACAGCGTCATAAACGCCACCAGCAGCACCACGAAAATCCATGACGGAATGCCAGGGATCAGCGCTTCAAAGTAGTTTTTCGCCAGCAGAATGTTGATCATCGGCATGAACAGGTAGTCCAGCAGTGATGACCAGCCGACCATAAAGCCGACGTGCGGACTGATCGCCTTCTGTGCGTAGGTATAAGCGGAGCCCGCAGATGGGAAGCGGCGTACCAGCTTACCGTAGCTCAGGGCGGTAAACAGAATCGCAATCAGCGCAAAGGCGTAGGCGGTAGCAACGTGACCGCTGGTCAGACCCGACACGATACCGAACGTATCAAACAGGGTCATCGGCTGCATGTAGGCAAGGCCAATCATGACGACCGGGAGCAGGGTCAGTGTTTTTTTCAGGTGTGCACGCTGCGGTGCTGAGGTATCAAGCGACATGTTTCAGACCTCCCTGCGCTGCAACCTGACGGGTTTGCATCACGGGAGTGAGGAAGGCGGCATTAAGTGCCAGCGCGGCGCCGTAGTCATCACGGAAACGAGAACCAGCGCGAGCTGGCTGAATGAATAACATCCCCATCTTTGTATCCTCAGTTCTTACGCTTACGCGTTTTTTAACGTGTATCTATCCGGGCGCGCCCGGCCTCATGCAAATCGGTTAAGTACATGCAAAAAAAATAACCGAGGCTCTGATAAGCATCGGTTATATTCGTATTTTTGCAGGCCGCGTATTTTGCCCCAAAAGCGCGGTAAAACACAAGGCCTGCTACAAAGGGTAACCACTTTTTTTCAGGCGTTTTTGAGCATCCAGTCGATTTCCGTTGCGGTAACCAGCCGCTCGAACTGCATCAGTTCATGGCGCTTGCAGCTGTGCCACACCGCGCCGAATCGCTCACCCAGCAGTTTTTGCAGCGGATAGCTGCTTTCGAACTCGTACAGCGCATCGCTTTGGCGCACCGGCAGCGGAATGCCTTCCGCCTCGTGGCCGTTGCCCTGAACCGGCTGCGGCAGCGACAGCGCGGTATCCAGCCCGTGCAGCATCCCCGCCAGAATCGCCGACATCACCAGATAGGGGTTGGCGTCCGCACCCGCCACGCGATACTCCACGCGGTGGTTTTCCACGTCGCCACAGGGAATGCGCAGCGCAACGGTGCGGTTGTTGTGGCCCCATGAGGCGCGCATCGGCACGTAGGCTTCCGGCACGAAACGACGGAAGGCGTTGACGTTGGGCGCGAGCAGCGCCATCGACGCGGGCATCAGATCCAGCATACCCGCCAGCGCGCGCTTCAGCAGCGGCGAATCGCTGCCGTCGTCGGTGGCGAAGGCGTTATGGTCGGCGGCGTCCAGCATGCTGATATGCACATGCATGCCGCTGCCCGCGTACTCTTCGTAGGGCTTCGCCATAAAGGTGGCGGTCATGCCGTGGTTCTCTGCCACCTGGCGGATCAGCCTTTTTAGCTGGACCGCATGGTCGCAGGCGCTCAGCACGTCGCGGGTATGGTGCAGGTTGATTTCGAACTGGCCAGGTGACGCTTCCGCCAGCGCGCCGTCGGCGGGAATATTCTGCTGACGCGCCAGCGCGTCGATATCGCGCAGCACATCGCCAAAATGATCGAGGTTGTCGACCGAATAGACCTGGCTCTGCATATTGCGCTCGCTGCTGCCAGGGGCGCACGGCGGCTGAATATAGCCTTCGGCGTCGCGGGTTTTGTCTACCAGATAGAACTCCAGCTCTACCGCTACCACCGGAAACAGCCCTCGGTTGCGCAATTGCTGCCACAGCCGGTTCAGGACATTACGGGGTTCAACGTCAAAGGGAGTGCCATCTTGGTTACACATGGTCAACAGGAGTTGCGCGATGCGTTCAGGATCGGAGGCAGAGGGAACTAAGGTGCCAGGAACCGGCATACAGAGGTTGTCAGGTTCGCCGAGAGATTGTCCAAGTCCAGCTTCTTCGACGGTATTACCGAGAATATCCATAGCGAAAACCGAGGCGGGGAAATAACACCCTTTTTCCAGCTTCGCCAGCGCGGTGACCGGGATGCGCTTACCGCGAAAAACACCATTCAAATCGTTTAATAAAATATCGACATACTGCGTTTCAGGGTGGCGTTCCAGCCAGTTTTTCACTTCTAGCTGGAACGCGCTGGTTCGTCTCTCTTCACTGTGACGCGTGAAGTCTTCCACTTCCACGAGGTTCGTCATATCCCACCCGCCTTCTACCGTTAGTTGGTTTGCGCAATGCTCAAAATAACAGCCACTCTTCTAACATAGCGCCAACACAAAAAGTGTGCAAATGTAACAAATGTGTTTGAGAAACAAACAGCGCATTGCTAGATTGAAAAAATATTGCACAGTTTTACCCTTAAGGTGCCCGATCGGTGAATTTTTTGAACAGCGAGTCGAGGATTGAGATGGGCAATATTTTTGACAACCCTTTGATTGGCGTAGTGATGTGCCAGATTGATAACGGCGGGCATCCTGCGCAATCGGTGCATAACAAATATCTGGCGGCAATTACGCAGGCGGGTGGCGTGCCGCTTGCCCTGCCCCATCAGCTGTGCGCCACGCCCCATCTGTTGGAACAGGCGCTGGCGGCGCTCGACGGCATCTTACTGACCGGCAGCCCGAGCAACATCGAACCCTGGCAGTATGGCGAAGCAGGCAACGAGCCCCATGCCGATCCCGGGCGCGACCGGCTCGCCTTCGCCATTATTACCTGGGCCACCAGCCGCAAGATGCCGCTGCTGGGTATCTGCCGCGGTATGCAGGAGCTGGTGGTGGTCAACGGCGGCGCCCTGTGGCGCGATCTTGCGCAGCAGAAAACGCTGTTGCCGCATCATGAAGAGGCTTCGCAGCCGCTCGCCGTGCAGTATGCCCCGGCGCACGATGTCTTTCCCGAAGCGGGCGGGCTGCTGTCGACGCTGCTGGGCGACGATGCGCCGCTGGCGGTGAACTCGCTGCACCATCAGGGCATCCGTGAGCCTGGCCCGCAGCTGCGCGTCGAGGCGCGCGCGCCGGATGGTTTGATTGAGGCGGTCAGCCTGCGCCACCACCCGTTCGCCCTCGCGGTGCAGTGGCATCCCGAATGGCAGCCCGAACACAACGACGCCTCGCGCGCGCTTTTCGCGGGGCTTATCCACGCCGCACAGCACTATCACAAGGAAAAAACATCATGAACGATGCCGCTCTGGCACCCGGAAGGCGCTTGTCGCAGATCCGGCAAGAGTTGGGATTGTCTCAGCGCCGCGCCGCTGAACTGTCAGGCTTAACCCACAGCGCCATCAGCACCATTGAACAGGACAAGGTCAGCCCGGCGGTCAGTACCTTGCAGAAGCTGTTAAAGGTCTATGGCCTGTCGCTGTCGGAGTTTTTTTCCGAGCCTAAACATCATGACGCGCCAAAAGTGATCGTTCGCCCCGAGGATCTGGTGGAGATCGGCAGCCAGGGCGTGTCGCTGAAGCTGGTGGACAACGGCCAGGCGAAGCGCTCACTTGGCATGCTGCTGGAAACCTATCAGCCAGGCGCCAGCACTGGCGAAAAGCTGCGCCATCCGGGCGAAGAGACCGGCACGCTGCTGGAGGGTGAAATCACGCTGGTGGTGAACGGGCAGAGTTACCATCTTAACGCAGGCGAAAGTTACGTCATCGATACCGGGCTGCCGCACAGCTTTACCAATGTTTCTGCGCAGCCCTGCCGCATTGTCAGCGCCCATACGCCCGCCAATTTCTGACGGACTCGCATGCAGGAGGTTGTGATGAAACATATTGAAAGCTACTACGCGGCGACGGCCAACGCCCACGCGCCCTGGCCGACGCTGCAGGAGAGCATCCAGTGCGACGTCTGTATTATTGGCGCGGGCTTCACCGGGCTTTCCGCCGCGCTCTACCTGACCGAGGCGGGCTATGACGTCGTGGTGCTGGAAGCGGCGCGCGTCGGCTTCGGTGCCAGCGGTCGCAACGGCGGCCAGGTGGTTAACTCCTACAGCCGCGACGTGGATGTGATTGAGCAGCGCTACGGCAAAGAGAGCGCGCGGCTGCTCGGCAGCATGATGTTTGAAGGCGCGGAGATTATTCGCGATCGCATCGATCGCTACGCTATCGCCTGCGACTACCGGCCCGGCGGCATTTTCGCCGCGCTCAATCCGCGCCAGATGAATCATCTGCGCCAGCAGCAGCGCCTGTGGGAAAGGTACGGCAACCACGATCTGGAGCTGCTGGACGAGCGCGGCATCCGGCGCGAAATCGCCACCGACCGCTATGTCGGCGGCCTGCTGGATCGGCGCGGCGGCCATCTGCATCCGCTGAATCTGGCGCTGGGTGAAGCCGAAGCGATCCGTCGCCACGGCGGGCGCATCTATGAGCTCTCCGCCGCAACGGCGGTGAAATATGGTGCGCCGAACCGGGTACAAACCGCACACGGCGAGGTGAGCGCCACCTTTGTGATTTTTGCCGGTAACGCCTATTTGCCTTTACAGCTGGAGCCGCGTCTGGCGCGGCACAGCATGGCGTGCGGCTCGCAGATCGTCACCAGCGAGCCGCTGAGCCGCGACCAGGCGCTGGCGCTGCTGCCGAATAACCACTGCGTGGAAGACTGTAACTATCTGCTCGACTACTTCCGCCTGACGGCGGATAACCGCCTGCTCTACGGCGGTGGCGTGGTTTACGGCGCGCGCGAGCCGCAGGATATCGACGCGCTAATCCGCCCCAAACTGCTGCGCACCTTTCCGCAGCTACGCGACATCACCTTCAGCTACCGCTGGAGCGGCAACTTCCTGCTGACGCTCTCCAGGCTGCCGCAGTTCGGCCGGCTGGAGCATAACGTCTACTTTATGCAGGGCGACAGCGGCCACGGTGTCACCTGCACCCACCTGGCGGGCAAGCTGATTTGTGAAGCGCTGCGCGGTGATGCCGAGCGTTTCGACGCCTTTGCGACGCTACCGCACCTGCCCTTTCCTGGCGGACGGCGCTTCAAGGTGCCGCTGACGGCGATGGGCGCAGCCTGGTATGCACTGCGCGACCGGCTCGGCGTCTGACGACGCCTGTTACTCCAGCGGCATCTTTGCCGGGTCGTCGTAGCTGTAGTCAAACCCCAGCTCATGGCAAATGCGCGAACCGTCAACCAGTTTTCCGGTTTCGCCTGAGGTTGACGGCAGAAAGGTTGGCGGCGTCAGGCCCAGCTGCCGCGATACCGCCGGATAAAAGGCTTCGCGTGACGGATGCTTTGGCGCGCACAGGTTGTAGGTGCGTCCACCCTTCGGCGTTTGCAGCAGCAGCGTGATGGCGCTGACCACATCATCCAGATGCACCAGATTGACGCCGTGCGAGCCGTTATCCAGCCCGGTTTTTCCCGCCAGAAAACGGCCAGGATGACGGCTCGGCCCGACCAGGCCGGCGAGACGCAGAATATCCACCTGGGTGCCCGGCAGATCGTGCAGCCAGCTCTCCAGCGCTTTCAGGGTTTTGCCCGCCACCGTTTCCGGCTGTAGCGCGCTGCTCTCTTTCACTACGCCGCTGCCGCCGCCGTAAACCGAGGTGGAGCTGGTGAAGATAATGCGCGGCACCTGGTTCGCCAGCGCGCTGTCCACCACGTTCTGCACCGCTTGCATATACTGTTCGCCGCCTTCCACCGTGCGGCTGGCGGGCAGGGTCACCACCAGCGCATCCACGCGGAACAGCTTCTCAACATCCTCGGCGTCGCACGCCATCTCCGGCGTCAGCTGCAATTGCACCGCGTCGATGCCGCAGCGCCGCGCGGCGTCCACGCCGTCTGGCGTGGTTTTGCTGCCGGTCACCTGCCAGCCGCGCGCGGTTAATGCCAGCCCCAGCGGCATCCCCAGCCAGCCGAGACCTATAATTGCGACCTTTTTCATATTCACTCCTGCGCTTGCGTCATTGCCGTTCATCTTAGTGCGCGCCGCCGCTGAACCGCAAAGGTTAAAAAAGGGTTGCGCATTGTCGTTATCTTCGCTAGGTTAATCAGCACGCAAATGAATACTCATTCAGCAACGGAATTTACTATGACACGCGTTCAGTTCAACCATCATCACCACCATCACCCTGACTAGTCTTTCAGGCGATGTGTGCTGGGAGACATTCAGATCTTCCAGTGGTGCGAACGCAAAGAGAACCCCCGGAAGATCGTCTTCCGGGGGTTTTTTTATGGACTGGCGTTAATACCTTTTCAGACAGGAATGAAAAAGAGGACAGGACCGATGTTAGATAACAAGCGAATTCGCATAGCTATGCAGAAATCTGGCCGTTTAAGCGATGATTCACGCGAACTGCTGGCGCGCTGCGGTATTAAAATCAACCTGCAACAGCAGCGCCTGATCGCCTTCGCAGAGAACATGCCGATCGATATCCTGCGCGTGCGCGATGACGATATTCCCGGTCTGGTGATGGATGGCGTGGTCGATCTCGGCATCATCGGTGAAAACGTGCTGGAAGAGGAGCTGCTGACGCGCCGTGCCCAGGGCGAAGATCCGCGCTACTTTACCCTGCGCCGCCTGGATTTTGGCGGCTGCCGCCTGTCGCTGGCGATGCCGGTGGACGAAGAGTACAGCGGCCCGCAGTGCCTGAATAACGCGCGCATCGCCACCTCTTACCCTCACCTGCTGAAACAGTACCTCGACAAAAAAGGCCTCAATTTCAAACCCTGTATGCTGAACGGCTCGGTAGAAGTGGCGCCGCGTGCCGGACTGGCAGATGCGATTTGCGACCTGGTGTCAACCGGCGCCACGCTGGAGGCCAACGGCCTGCGTGAAGTCGAAGTGATCTACCGCTCTAAAGCGGTGCTGATCCAGCGCGACGGCGAAATGGCGGCGGAGAAGCAGGAGCTGATCGATAAGCTGATGACGCGTATCCAGGGCGTCATCAAAGCGCGCGAGTCCAAGTACATCATGATGCATGCGCCGAGCGATCGCCTCGAAGAGGTGATCGAGCTGCTGCCTGGCGCTGAGCGCCCGACCGTACTGCCGCTGGCGGGCGACAAGAGCCGCGTAGCGATGCACATGGTGAGCAGCGAAACCCTGTTCTGGGAAACCATGGAAAAACTGAAAGCGCTGGGTGCCAGCTCGATTCTGGTCCTGCCCATTGAAAAGATGATGGAGTAAACCATGTCCCTGATGACCCCCGTCAGCTGGCAGCAGTGCAGCAGTGAACAGCAGCAGGCGCTGCTGCAACGTCCGGCGATTGCCGCGTCTGAGTCCATCAGCGCCACGGTGCGCGAGGTGCTGGACCAGGTCAATAACAACGGCGATGCGGCGCTGCGTGAATTCAGCGCGCGCTTTGATAAGGCGCAGGTTGACGCGCTGCGCGTGACCCCGGAGCAGATTGCCGCTGCCAGCGCACGGCTGAGCGACAGCCTCAAGCAGGCGATGGCCGTTGCCGTTGGCAATATTGAAACCTTCCACAACGCGCAGCAGCTGGCGACGGTGGACGTCGAGACCCAGCCTGGCGTGCGCTGCCAGCAGATTACGCGCCCGGTACAGTCGGTTGGCCTCTATATTCCTGGCGGCTCTGCCCCGCTGTTCTCGACCGTGCTGATGCTGGCAACGCCGGCACGCATTGCGGGCTGTCGCCGCGTGGTGCTCTGCTCGCCGCCGCCGGTGGCCGATGAAATCCTCTATGCGGCGCAGCTGTGCGGCGTTGAAGAGGTGTTCCAGGTGGGTGGCGCGCAGGCGATTGCCGCGCTCGCCTTCGGCACCGAGAGCGTGCCGAAAGTGGACAAAATCTTCGGGCCGGGCAACGCGTACGTCACTGAGGCGAAGCGCCAGGTGAGCCAGCGTCTCGACGGGGCAGCCATTGATATGCCCGCCGGTCCGTCCGAAGTGCTGGTGATTGCCGATGAAGGGGCCACGCCGGCTTTTGTCGCCTCTGACCTGCTGTCGCAGGCGGAACACGGCCCCGATTCACAGGTGATTTTGCTGACGCCGTCGCTGGCGCTGGCACAGGGTGTCGCCGAAGCGGTCGAAGCCCAGCTACAGGCCTTGCCGCGCGCCGCAACGGCACGCCAGGCGCTGGCCAGCAGCCGCCTGATTGTGACGCGCGACCTGGACGAGTGCGTGGCGATCTCCAACCAGTACGGCCCGGAGCATCTGATTATTCAGACGCGCCAGCCGCGCGATCTGGTGGATGCGATTACCAGCGCCGGTTCGGTGTTTCTTGGCGACTGGTCGCCGGAATCTGCCGGTGATTACGCCTCCGGCACCAACCATGTGCTACCGACCTACGGTTATACCGCCACCAGCTCCAGCCTTGGCCTCGCCGATTTCCAGAAACGCATGACGGTGCAGGAGCTGACGCCGCAGGGCTTCCTCAACCTCGCCGCCACCATTGAGACACTGGCCGCCGCCGAGCAGCTGGAAGCCCACAAAAACGCCGTTACCCTGCGCGTGGCCGCGCTGAACAAGGAGCAGGCATGAGCCGGAATATTGAAGAGCTGGCGCGCGACAACGTGCGCGCCCTGACACCTTATCAGTCTGCGCGCCGCCTGGGCGGCAACGGCGACGTCTGGCTCAACGCCAACGAATTCCCGCTGCCGGTGCCTTTTGAGCTGTCGCAGCAGACGCTGAACCGCTACCCGGAATGCCAGCCAAAGATCGTTATCGAGCGCTACGCCGCCTACGCAGGTTTGCAACCGGAGCAGGTGCTGGTGAGCCGCGGCGCGGATGAGGGCATCGAGCTGGTGATGCGCGCCTTCTGCGAGCCGGGCAAAGACGCGATTCTGTTCTGCCCGCCGACCTACGGCATGTACAGCGTGAGTGCCGAAACCATCGGCATTGAGTACCGCACCGTGCCCGCGCTGGAGAACTGGCAGCTGAACCTGCCCGCTATCGCCGATCGGCTCGACGGCGTGAAAGTGGTCTATATGTGCAGCCCCAACAACCCGACCGGTAACCTGATCAACCCGGACGACATTCGCGCGCTGCTGGATATGACCGCCGGAAAAGCGCTGGTCGTGGCCGATGAAGCCTATATTGAATTCTGCCCGCAGGCGACGCTGAGCGGCTGGCTGAAAGATTACCCGCACCTGGTGATCCTGCGCACCCTGTCAAAGGCGTTTGCGCTGGCCGGTCTGCGCTGCGGCTTTACCCTGGCGAACAAGCCGGTGATCGACCTGCTGATGAAGGTTATTGCGCCCTACCCGCTGGCGACGCCGGTCGCTGACGTCGCTGGCCAGGCGCTGAGCGATCAGGGCATTGCGCTGATGCGCCAGCACGTTGCCGAGCTGAACGCCAGCCGCGCCTGGCTGCTGGAGCAGCTGCCGCAGCTTAGCGTGGTGCAGCAGGTGTTCCCCAGCGAGACCAACTATATCCTGGCGCGCTTCACTGATTCGCCTGCGGTATTTAAAACCCTCTGGGATCAGGGCATTATTTTGCGCGACCAGAACAAAAATCCGGGCCTTGCGGGATGTTTGCGCATCTCCATCGGCACACGTAAAGAGTGCGAGCGCCTGATCGCCGCGTTACAGGCTTTATCTGTGGAGAAAGCATGAGTCAGAAGACCCTTTTTATCGATCGCGACGGCACTATCATCGCCGAGCCGCCAGAGGATTTTCAGGTCGATCGCCTGGAGAAACTGGCGTTTGAGGCCAATGTCATCCCGGCGCTGCTGGCGCTGCAAAGCGCGGGCTACCGGCTGGTGATGATCACCAATCAGGATGGGCTGGGCACCAGCAGCTTCCCGCAGGCCGATTTCGACGGTCCGCACAACCTGATGATGCAGGTCCTGACCTCACAGGGCATTCGCTTCGATGACGTGCTGATCTGCCCGCACAAGCCGGAAGATAACTGTGAGTGCCGCAAGCCTAAAACCAAAATGGTTGAGGCCTGGCTGGCGGAAGGCGCCATCGACGTGGCCAACAGCTATGTGATCGGCGACCGTCTGACCGATATTCAGCTGGCGCAGAACATGGGCATTGAGGGCATCCGCTTTGGCCGTGAAGGCGAAGACTGGAACGCGATTCAGGCGCGCCTCACCAAACGCGATCGCCATGCACTGGTCAACCGCAACACCAAAGAGACGCAGATTCAGGTCGAAGTGTGGCTGGACCGCGAAGGCAACAGCAAAATCAACACCGGCGTCGGCTTCTTCGACCATATGCTGGATCAGATTGCGGTGCACGGCGGCTTCCGCATGAACATCGAGGTGAAAGGCGATCTCTACATCGACGATCACCACACCATTGAAGACACCGGGCTGGCGCTCGGCGAGGCGCTGCTGAAAGCGCTGGGTGACAAGCGCGGCATTGGCCGCTTCGGCTTTGTGCTGCCGATGGACGAGTGCCTGGCGCGCTGCGCGCTGGACATCTCCGGCCGCCCGCACCTCGAATTCAAGGCGGAGTTCAGCTATCAGCGCGTCGGCGATATGAGCACCGAGATGGTCGAGCACTTCTTCAGCTCGCTCTCCTACGCCATGATGAGCACCCTGCACCTGAAAACCAAAGGCAAGAACGATCACCACCGCGTGGAAAGCCTGTTTAAAGCCTTTGGCCGCACGCTGCGCCAGGCGATCCGCGTTGAGGGCAACACCCTGCCCAGCTCGAAAGGAGTGCTGTAAATGAACGTGGTGATCCTTGATACCGGCTGCGCCAACCTGTCGTCGGTGAAATGGGCGGTAGAGCGCCTCGGCTATACGCCGGACGTCAGCCGCGATCCTGACGTGGTGCTGCGCGCCGACAAGCTGTTTTTGCCGGGCGTCGGTACCGCACAGGCGGCAATGGGCCAGCTGGAAGCACGCGATCTGATCGACCTGATTAAAGCCTGCACCCAGCCAGTGCTGGGCATCTGCCTTGGCATGCAGCTGCTGGGCAGCAGCAGCGAAGAGAACGGCGGCGTCAACACGCTCGGCATTATCGACGCGGCCTGCGGGCTGATGGACACGCAGGGCCTGCCGCTACCGCATATGGGCTGGAACCAGATTATCGCTCAGGCGGGCAATCACCTGTTTCGCGGCATCGACGAAGAGAGCTATTTCTACTTCGTGCACAGCTACGCGATGCCGGTCAACGCCAGCACCATCGCCCAGTGCGATTACGGCCAGCCGTTCACCGCAGCGGTGCAGAAAGATAACTTCTTCGGCGTCCAGTTCCACCCCGAGCGTTCCGGCAAAGCGGGCGCGCAGCTGCTGAAAAACTTCCTGGAGATGTGATGATTATCCCCGCGTTAGATTTGATTGACGGCAACGTGGTGCGTCTGCACCAGGGCGACTACGGCCAGCAGCGCGACTACGGCAGCGATCCGCTGCCGCGCCTGCAGGAGTATGCCAGCCAGGGCGCGACGGTGCTGCATCTGGTGGACCTCACCGGCGCGAAAGATCCGGCTGCGCGGCAGATCCCGCTGCTGCAAACGCTGCTTAACGGCGTCGACGCTATTGTGCAGGTCGGCGGCGGCATCCGCACGCGCGACGATGTCAAGGCGCTGCTGGACGCCGGTGCCAGCCGCGTGGTGGTTGGCTCCACGGCGGTTAAACAGCCGGAAGAGGTCAAAAAGTGGTTTAGCGAGTTTGGTGCCGAGGCGATTGTGCTGGCGCTGGATGTGCGTATCGACGCGGCGAACCGTAAAGAAGTCGCCATCAGCGGCTGGCAGGAAGCGGCTGGCGTGACGCTCGAAGAGGTCATCGCCTGGTTTGAGCCGGTCGGCCTGAAGCATGTGCTTTGCACCGATATTTCCCGCGACGGTACCCTGAGCGGCTCCAATGTCGCGCTCTATCAGGAAGTGACCGCCCGCTATCCCGACATCGCCTTTCAGTCCTCGGGCGGCATCGGCAACATTGAGGATATTGCGGCGCTGCGCGGCACTGGCGTGAAAGGCGTGATTGTCGGACGCGCACTGCTGGAAGGTAAATTCACGGTTTCGGAGGCTATCGCATGCTGGCAAAACGCATAATCCCCTGTCTTGACGTGCGCGACGGCCAGGTCGTCAAAGGCATCCAGTTCCGCAATCACGAGATCATCGGCGACATCGTGCCGCTGGCGCAGCGCTATGCGCAGGAAGGCGCGGACGAGCTGGTGTTCTACGATATCACCGCCTCCAGTGACGGCCGCGTGGTCGATAAAAGCTGGGTGTCGCGCGTGGCAGAGGTGATCGATATTCCTTTCTGCGTCGCGGGCGGCATCAAAAGCGAAGAGGATGCGGCGCGTATCCTGGAGTTTGGCGCGGATAAAATTTCCATTAACTCGCCAGCGCTGGCCGATCCTGAGCTGATTACCCGCCTGGCAAATCGCTTTGGCGTGCAGTGCATCGTGGTGGGCATTGATACCTGGTTCGACGAGGCAACCGGCAAATACCATGTTAACCAGTATACCGGCGACGAGGCGCGCACCCGCGTCACGCAATGGGAAACCCTGGCGTGGGTCGAGGAAGTGCAAAAGCGCGGCGCAGGCGAAATCGTGCTGAACATGATGAACCAGGATGGCGTGCGCAACGGCTACGACCTGGTGCAGCTAAAAAAAGTGCGTGACGTGTGTAAGGTGCCGCTGATCGCTTCAGGCGGCGCAGGCACCATGCAGCACTTCCTGGAGGCCTTTGAGCAGGCGAACGTCGACGGCGCGCTGGCCGCCTCGGTGTTCCACAAGCAAATTATCAATATCGGCGAGCTGAAAGGCTTCCTGAAAGAGAACGGAGTGGAGATTCGCGCGTGTTAACTAGTGAGCAACTGGCCCAGCTTGACTGGGTCAAAACCGAGGGCATGATGCCCGCTATTATCCAGCACAGCGTCTCCGGCGAAGTGCTGATGCATGGCTATATGGATCAGGCGGCGCTGGCGAAAACCCTGAGCGAAGGTAACGTCACCTTTTTCTCGCGCACTAAACAGCGTCTCTGGACCAAAGGCGAGACCTCCGGCCATTTCCTTCAGGTGGTCAGCATCACGCCGGACTGCGACAACGACACGCTGCTGGTGCTGGCGAATCCCATCGGCCCAACCTGCCATCGCGGCACCTCCAGCTGCTTTTCGCCCGCCGCGCCTGACTGGGTGTTTTTGCATCAGCTAGAACAGCTGCTGGCGTCGCGCAAAAGCGCCGATCCGGCCAGCTCCTATACCGCGCAGCTTTATGCCAGCGGCACCAAGCGCATCGCGCAGAAAGTGGGTGAAGAAGGCGTCGAGACGGCGCTGGCGGCAACGGTCAACGATCGCCATGAGCTGACCAACGAAGCTTCCGATCTGCTTTATCACCTGCTGGTACTGTTGCAGGACCAGGAACTTGACCTTAGTACGGTGATCAATAACCTGCGTGCACGGCATAAATAAATTGTTGTGCACGATGTTGCTCAAAATCAGCAGTTGAACGGGATTTTGAGCAACATCCTTCTCATTTCTCTTTCAGGACACCATTATGACCACCCATGACAAACTGATCGCCCTGCTGGATCAGCATCAGGCACGCTATCGCCTGATGACGCATGAGGCAACCGGCAAATGTGAGGCGGTGGCGGCCATTCGCGGCACGGCGGTCGGCCAGGGCGCGAAGGCGCTGGTGTGCCACGTTAAAGGCAACGGCGTTAAGCAGCATGTGCTGGCGGTATTGCCCGCAGACCAGCAGGCGGATTTGAGTAAAGTTGCTGAGGCATCAGGCGGTCGGCGCGCCTCGCTGGCCAGCCCGGCAGAAGTGGATATGCTCACTGGCTGTGTATTTGGTGCGATTCCACCCTTCTCATTTCATCCCGAGCTTAAGCTATTAGTCGATCCGCTGCTTTTCGAACGCTTTGATGAGATCGCCTTTAATGCCGGACGGCTCGACCGGTCGATCGTCCTGAACACAGAAGATTATCGCCGCCTCTGCGATGCTAACGTAGTGAAAATAATCCTCTAATTGTCATCGTGATGGCAGGCAGGTACTCTGCTTTATTCAACATCACGATAAAAGAAGAGACTATGACCACTCACACTTTCTCACGTCTGCGCACCGCGCTGATGACCGCCGTGCTGGCAAGCTGCGCTTTTGGCGCGCAGGCAAAAATCGATCAGGTTCGCTTCGCGGTTGACCCAACCTATCCGCCGTTTGAGTCCAAAACCCCACAGGGCAAGCTGGTCGGCTTTGATATCGACCTCGGCAACGCGCTGTGCCAGCAGATGCAGGCAAAGTGCGTCTGGGTGGAGAGCCAGTTTGACGGCATGATCCCGGCGCTTAAAGCGCGTAAGTTCGATGCGATCCTGTCAGATATGGGCATCACCGAAGAGCGCCTGAAGCAGATCGACTTTACCGTGCCGCTCTATGACACCCATACGCAGCTGATTGCGCGCAAAGGTTCCGGCCTGTTGCCGACCGCCGAGTCGCTGAAAGGGAAAACCGTTGGCGTCGAGCAGGGAACCGTGCAGGAGCGCTACGCGCGCGCCAAATGGCAGCCGCACGGCGTGACCGTGGTGCCTTATGGCGATCAGGCGCAGGTTGAGAGCGATCTGATTTCTGGCCGTCTGGATGTGGTGTTCACCGATGCAGCGCAGGCAGCGAACGGCTTCCTGAAGCATCCGCAGGGCAAAGATTTCGAGCTGGCGGGCCCGATTGTTCAGGACCCGATTATCGGCCCAGGCACGGCGATTGGCCTGCGTAAGGGCGATACCGAGCTGAAAACCGCGCTGGGTAACGCCTTCGCTGAAATCAAAAAGAACGGCACTTTCGACAAGATTCAGAAGCAGTATTTCGCGACTGACATTTCTATCCAGCAGTAAGCCTGTGCGACCTGAGTGGTCGCCTGTTTTGATTCGGCACTATACTTTTCTTCATTTCCGGGGCGCGACGTGCGCCCTCTTCAGATGACAGGACAACCAGCGCCCCATGCATCAACAACATCATCCTCTTATCAGCGCCTCGCTGGGCACGCAGCGAGAAATCGTCAGCTTCCACTTCGGCGAAGAAAAATACAAACAGGTCTATATTCAGGCATCCCTGCACGGTGACGAGATCCCGGGTATGGCGGTCGCCTGGTTTCTTAAGCAGAAGCTGATCGTGCTGGAGTCCGCGGGCAAGCTGCGCGCAGGCTTTACGCTGGTGCCGGTCGCCAACCCGCTGGCGCTGAGCCAGCACTGGCATGGCACGCATCTGGGCCGTTTTCACTGCGAGTCGGGCCAGGATTTCAACCGTCGCTTTCCCGCGCTGGGCGAGAAGCTGGCCGCCGAGCTGGCCAGCTCGCTGACGCCAAACGAAGGCGATAACAAACGGCTGATCCGTGATGCTATCGACCGTCACTATCGCGACGTGATCGCTAAAAACGAACTGGAGGCGCAGCGCTATACCCTGATGCGCATGGCGAGCCAGGCGGACCTGATGATCGACCTGCACTGCGACTGGGAAGCGCTCCCCCATCTCTACACCACTCCGCATGCCTGGCCAGATATTGAGCCGCTGGCGCGCTGGCTGGGCAGTGAAGTGCAGCTGCTGGCGCAGATTTCAGGCGGTGAGCCTTTCGATGAGGCCTGCTGCGAACCCTGGCTGACGCTGGCAGAACGCTTTGGCGACAAGCACCCGATGCCGCGCGGCCTGTTGCCGGTGACGCTGGAACTGCGCGGATTGCGCGACGTCGATCCCGATCAGGCTGAGCAAGATGCAGATGCAATTATCGCTGCGCTGCGCGAAGGTGGCTATATCGCTGCGGAACAAACCGCATTCTCTGCGGAAGTAGCCGCGCCGGTGATTGGCGGTGACGAACTGGCGCTGGTAACAGCGGATACAGATGATGTTGCCGGCATGGCGGAAAGTAGTGCGGCAGCAAGCGCGCTGGAAGCCGTGGATGTGCCGGAAGAGCTGAGTGTGATTAAGCAGCGCCACACTGAAGGCGCAGGCGCGATCTCCCCTGCCCTTAAACATCCGGCGACGCCGTTGTCCGGCTGCGAGTATGTGTACTCACCGGTGTCAGGGCTGATTCTGCACCGCAAAAAACTGGGCGCGCATATCCGGCCGGGTGAAGTGGTAGCCGAGGTGGTTGATCCGGTAACCGACAGCGTAACACCGCTGGTGGCAGAGTATGGCGGCGTGCTCTATGCGCGGCACTGGGCGAAGTTTGCAACGGCGGGAATGCTGGTGGTACGGCTGGCGGGAGAGGATGAGGTCAGGAGCGGGGATTTGCTGGTGGGGTAAAAAAAGGCTTCCATACGGAAGCCTTTTTATTATTAATCCAGCCACTCGGTGTGGAATACACCGTCTTTATCAATGCGCTTGTAGGTATGCGCACCGAAGTAGTCGCGCTGCGCCTGAATCAGGTTGGCAGGCAGCACTTCTGAACGGTAGCTGTCATAGTAAGCGATAGCGGCAGAGAATGTCGGCGTCGGGATGCCGTTCTGAATCGCATAGGAAACGACATCACGCAGCGCTTGCTGATACTGATCGGCGATATCTTTGAAGTATGGAGCCAGCAGCAAGTTAGCGATGCTCGCATCTTCAGCATAGGCGTCGGTAATCTTTTGCAGGAACTGCGCGCGAATGATGCAGCCAGCACGGAAAATCTTGGCGATTTCACCATAGTGCAGATCCCAGCTGTATTGCTCTGACGCTGCACGCAGCTGAGAGAAACCCTGCGCATAAGAGACGATTTTGCCGAGATAAAGTGCGCGGCGTACTTTCTCAATGAATTCTGCTTTGTCGCCGGTGAAAGCCTGCGCCTGCGGTCCGCTTAACACTTTGGATGCGGCAACGCGCTGCGTCTTCAGAGAAGAGAGGTAACGAGCGAATACGGACTCAGTGATCAGAGACAGTGGCTCGCCGAGATCCAGAGAGCTCTGGCTGGTCCATTTACCGGTGCCTTTGTTAGCGGCTTCATCGAGAATGACGTCTACCAGATATTTACCCTCTTCATCTTTCTTCGTGAAGATATCTTTGGTGATGTCAATCAGGTAGCTACTCAGCTCACCGTTGTTCCACTCGGTGAAAGTTTTAGCCAGCTCTTCGTTGCTCAGACCCAGCGCGCCTTTCAGCAGCGCATAGGCTTCAGCAATCAGCTGCATATCGCCATATTCAATGCCGTTGTGCACCATTTTCACATAGTGACCAGCGCCATCCGGACCAATATAGGTTACGCAGGCTTCGCCATCTTCTGCACGGGCAGCAATTTTGTCCAGAATCGGTGCAACCAGTTCGTACGCTTCTTTCTGGCCGCCAGGCATGATAGATGGGCCTTTTAGCGCGCCCTCTTCACCACCGGAAACGCCAGTACCGATGAAGTTGAAGCCCTGCTCAGAAAGCTCTTTGTTGCGACGAATGGTGTCTTTGTAGAATGTGTTGCCGCCGTCAATCAGGATGTCGCCTTTGTCGAGATGCGGCGTCAGGGAAGCGATAGTCTTGTCAGTTGCTTCACCCGCCTGAACCATCAGCAGGATACGACGCGGTTTTTCCAGCGAGTCAACGAACTCCTCGATGGTGTAGTAAGGAGCCAGTTTTTTGTCCTGGTTCTCAGCGATAACTTCGTCGGTCTTTTCACGCGAACGGTTGAAGATAGAGACGGTGTAGCCGCGGCTTTCAATGTTGAGAGCCAGGTTACGGCCCATTACAGCCATACCTACAACGCCGATCTGTTGCTTGGACATTTTTTACTCCTGTCTATAAGTCACTTCACAAACGGCTAAGTTTGTGAACAAAAGTGGCTAACATGTTAACCCAAGTTAGCATCAATGGGTTAGAGAATGATGCTACTGAATATCAATGATAATTACAGGCATATACATCTTTACTGATAACCTAATATAAATAAGCGTTAAGTTTTACAATATGGCCCTTATTGTTCCAGTGGATGATGTCCACGCCACGTAACATCTTATCGTCCAGCTTAAGCTCAAACTCGATTACTGATTTATCCTGCTCAGCAAGCACAGACAGGGCATTAAACTCTAATACTTTAGTTTCGCTAAAAAGATTTATCAGCATACTGCGTATATTTTCATGACCAATCAAATGATTTGCAGGATCAATGAGTGTTGCATTACGATCAAACATGTTAACAACCTCATGTAAAGACATGGAGTTGAAAGCAGAAATATATTTTTCAGTTAGTTTTTTTACCGGTGGTAATGGGTTTGCATGTGCCATTTCAAATGCTTTGACAGCATGAGCATCATAGAAATTGTGATAAACTGAATCACTGAGGGGACGCATCACTATCTTCTTACCTTTGAGCACCATTTCATTCAAAGACGAAGAGAGATAGAAATTATTATCGATAGAGTTATCTTTACGGATAAGTTCCTTCGCGGCCTCTATAAAATCGGCACCTTTTTTAAAATAATAAAGTCCTGCCACCGCATTACGACTGATTGCGTTTTTTTCAGCCGTCTGAATGACATAGCCTTCATCATTCGCTTTCACGAAAGACCATTTAGGATGTACAGATTCAAAAGTGAGCACACCAGCATCAGCCTCAAGGCTTCTGAAATATTCAAGAACCTGTTGTAAATTATCATTTATATAGTGATCGGCTGATGCAATAATCAATTCATCATCAAGATTGATTTCGTCAATTGCCATCATACTGCTACAAACCGCGCCTTTCGTCATACCCTGAAGTGGGATGATGACCGCGTGAGGGGAGATAAGCTCAATGATGTTAGTAAGAGCAAGTTTGGCTAATTTATCAGCGGGGACGACAAAAAGGCTTTTGTGTTCCTCTTCTAAAGTAGAGAAAATATCCTGGGAATATTCAAGTAAGGTACGGTTATTGATTTCAGTCAAAATTTTTGGATAGATGAAGTCAGCACTGGTTTCATAAAGACTGGCACCGCTCATTGGTATTATAATATTCAACATTCCATCAACCCTCGCTCTCAACTAAAGAGATAAACCGTTTGATGTTAGCGTAATTAACATCATAAACAGTTTCAACTTCTAATACGTGTGCCCCACTGGCTCTTGCGGCTTTGATTCCATTTTCATTATCCTCGACAATAACACATTCGTCAGGTTTTAAACCGAGCATAGAAATGGCTTTGTTATACATCTCAGGGTCAGGCTTACCTTTAACAACATCCTGGTTAGAGACATAAAACTCAAGATATTGAGAAAGGTGGGCTCTCTCCATCATAACTTCAATAGAGTGCTTAATAGAATTTGATGCAACAGCCATTTTATAGCCGTCTTTTTTCAACATAGAGAGCGCATATTCATGATGGAACATTGGCTTACATTTGTTGTTTACGATCTCCATTGTATACTGCTGTTTCATTTCATTAATGAAAGCATGAAGATTGAAAGATAAGCCCTTATCTTTACTTAACATAATAAGTTTATCTTTGGTGGGCAATCCATCGTATGTGGTTAAATGTTCCTGTCGTGATATAGTTAGCCCAAAAAGATCGAGTGCTTTATTTAGAGCTTCATAATGCCAGTCTTTGGCGTCGATTAGAACGCCATCCATATCGAAAATAACAGCTTTGATATTAGTAGCCATTAAAAAACTCCATGCATTCTTCAGGGAAATCAGTACATATGATTAGATTAGGAGAGGAAAGTAGAGCCTTATCAAAGGTCTTGTATTTATTCCAACCTTCTAAATGACTCCTTTTATGTAACTCAGGAGAAACAATACAAACTTTCTTACCATCATCAAGAATTTTTTTTATTAAATCTTCACTTACAAGATCTTTCTCAAAACCATCTAACCACACCCCTTCTGAGATATCGTAAAGGGTATTCAAGCATTCGTATTCACTATATCTGACGAAAGCTTTTAAATTTGATTTATAGTAAAGAAGGGAGTCAGGCAGAGCCATATCAAAAAAGAAATAGTTTTTTATATCCTTTTTCTCAAGCGTAATTTTAACTTTCTCTTGTAAACCATCAGCCTTAACGTTTAATGCTAAAGGCGGGTTAGAGACTGTATACTTTTCATACAAGGCCAGCATGTACTCAAAAGTTATGCAACTTTCACTGGGAATATCATGGCTAATAACGATCTCACCATTATAGTCTCGCAAATCTGTCTCTGTACCTAAATCAAGCTGAAACGACCGTATGAAGGCTTCTTCAGTATTTTTTTCCTGTAAAGCCTTCCAGTAGCCACGATGAGAGATAACTATCATATTAACCTTCTTTACTTAATTAACTGATTATAAATTTCTACAGCTTTATTTGTTTCACCCTGATAAATCAATTGGCCTTTTTCCATAACAAGGCAGGCATCGCAAATATTCTCCACCTGACTAACATTATGGCTTACAAAGAAAATAGTTTTACCACTTTCTTTAACCTGGTTTATTTTATTAAGACATTTTGCCTGAAAATTTGCATCACCCACCGCAAGAGCTTCATCGATGACGAGTATGTCTGAATCCAGATGGACGCCGATGGAAAATGCAAGCCTGACATACATACCTGATGAATAGTATTTCACTGGCTCGTAAATAAAATCCTTGACTTCAGCAAACTCGATAATACTTTCAATTTTGCGTTCAATTTCTTTACGGCCCATACCTAGTATAGAACCACTTAAATAAATGTTTTCATAACCTGATAGCTCATGATGAAATCCTGCCCCAACTTCAAGCAGGCACGATATCGATCCATCAACGATTATTTTTCCAGAGCTTGGCGCTATTATTCTTGTGAGAAGCTTAAGTAAGGTGGACTTTCCTGCACCATTTCTGCCCAGCACACCGACTGCCTGCCCAGGTGTAATAGAAAATGATACATCGTTAACTGCTTTATATATTTTACCAGGTTGAGCTCTTTTTTTACGAAACGAAAAAAACTCTTTCAAGGTACTATGTTGGTAATTACCAACGCTAAATTCGCGTGAAACAGATTCAAAAGTAATCATTCGTAATCCGCAATTAATCGATCATTTTTGATAAAATAGTAAGCACCAAAGATGACTAAAACAATGGCCGTGACGAAACTATAAAGTAACGTAGTAAAATCTATACTATTACCACCTAATAATGCCCAGCGAGAAAGAGCAACGATACCTGTCATAGGGTTAAAAGAATAATATTGGTGAAATTCTTTTGGGACGATGGTGAGAGTATAAACAATAGGCGATGCGAAGAATAATGCCTGAGTTGCTAAGGGAAGCACATGGCGCAAGTCACGAAAACGTAACTTCAATATAGCCATAAAGCAGCCTACTCCACAGCCTAACATAAGGGTAATAATTACACAGGGGATCAGGAAAAGAATGCGTGAAAAATCGAAATGTACACCATAGAAAATCGCTAAGGGGATAAACACGACAAAAGCGATTACAAAATCAATAAAGGCTACAAAAACACTCGCAATACAAAGTGAAATTCTTGGAAAATACACCTTGGTCAAAAGATGCATATTGTTAATTATCGCATCACTTGCAGCCGTCATGCTGGTGGAAAATAGGTTCCAAAAAAGAATGCCTGAGATTAACACCGCTGCATATGGCGCATTGTATTCAGGAGTAGGAACCTTAACTAGCAATCCGAAAACAAATAAATAAAGAAGTATATTTACACCCGGGTTTATTATGGCCCACAGTATTCCCAGACTGGTTTGTTTATAGCGAACGTTAAAATCTCTACGTATAAACTCTTTGATTAGATTTTTTGAGTCTAATATTTCCGCTAAGGTCGTCCTGCTTTGCGGAGTAGATACAAAACCTTTCATTAACTTCCTCTCTTAACAAATAAGCGATAAGCTATTTTGCGTACATACGGTAGCTTAAGCAGTTGAGTTCTAAAAAAGAAATATATTTTCATGAACGTAATCTGCAACGCTCTTAAATACCAGATTAAAGGACGAGAAAACTCTTGTTTACATATATACTTTGAATATAAGTCAATCCAGTCAAAAGGTTGATAAAGACTGGACCAGCCTTTATTGAAATAAACCTCTTTATGTTTACGCCAGATAAAGCCTAAGCGTTCAGAATCTAAAGGTAAAAAGTTATTGATATAGAATTTTTCAGAACTCTCAACCTCATTATCCTTACGAGAAAAATTGCCTAAGAAATTAAAGTCATCATAAGAGCGCTCTAAATTTTTGACCCAAACATATTGCTCAGGAACGAATTTCATATAACACGCATTCATTTTGCTTTTACAATGCTGAAAGATTGTTTCATCTGCCAACGGAATATCGAAAAAACTCCTGACATCTGAAGTTAATCCAGCAACTAAAATATCACCTGGGTGATATAAAAAGGGAAGTTGGCTGTAAGGGTTGCGCGCAAACAAATTACAGTTAATCAGATGATGACTGAAAACTTTATACTCAGGCTGACGCAATATAGCGTTTACGCCTAGAAACGAGTTACTATTAAAATAATCGCTTAAATACCTGATAATACTATCATTATAAAAATAAGAGTCCGTTCTTATTTTTACCGAATATTTCTTAGATGAATGTTTAAGACCATTCAAACTTGATACAAGCATCCTGTTTATGTTACTAATAACATTGACACCATCAACATTCATGGAAATTGAACCAACATCATCATTAAATATAAATTTAATGCCTGGATATGTCTTTCTTAAATAGTTTTCTATAACACTATCTGTTTTCCAGGTTGAGACAATGACTTCTGATTCAGGAAAGGTTTTCAATGTCGAATTTAGGTTAAAGACAAAATCCTCATCTAAATTGCCAGAGGAAGTTACTATTCCCCCCTGAATAACTATCGAAAGTTCATTCTGTAATATCAGATTATCAGGATGCATTGTTCACATTACTTATTTTTCACGTCTTGAGTTTTAAAGGGTTAGTTCATACCATTCAATGTACTTTTTCAAACCATCTTCAAGACTTGTTGTGGGTATCCAGTTAAGTTCTCGTTTGGCACGAGTAATATCCAGGGATATAGAGTTAACAATAGAAACATCACTGTTTACATTTATAGCATCTACAATAATCCCATGAGACTTGAATTTGTCGAGGATATCTAAAATTGAGTAGCTTGAATCAGATCCAACATTAAATATCCTTACCTCACCTGTATAATTAGCCACCTTGAGTAAACATGCATTAAGATCATCGATATAAATATAGTCACGTGAAGCTAAACCATCTCCGTAAATCTTAACCGGGATTTTTTTATGATGAGAATCCATAATCGCTGGTATTAGTCCTTGACCTCCTTTAAAGATTTGGCCTGGCCCATAAGGGTTTGCAATCCGTAATACCCGATAATTCAGACTATAATTACAGTGATAAACCTGCAGGTATGTTTCCTGAGCAAGCTTATTTGCGGCATAAATAGTTTTTGGCGAAAGAGCATGATCTTCACGACACTTTTCGCCACCGGTGTCGCCATAAATAGTTCCACCCGAAGATGCGAAAATAAAAGTGACTTTATGTGCAGCCGATTTAATGTCTTCCAGAAAAGAGATAAATGGTAAGATGTTTCCGTTGACGCTTTCGAATGCACGTTTTTGCGATTCTGCCGGGGAAATACTGTTCGCAAGGTAATACACAACAGGATTGTCATCACTGACTAATTTTTTTATAAAACTTTCATGCTGACAGAGTTCGGCATCAATTAGATCAGGGCAAGGACTTTCGTCTTCATTCTGGCGAATATAGAGCCTTACCTTACTACCAAATTTAACTCGTGCCAAATAATTCAATAGAGACTGGCCAATATAACCACGCCAGCCAACTATATATATATTACTTGATTGCATAATAGACTTTACGACCTATTGTGACTAGTGTGTGATGGAATATTGGCGGGATAAACTTTAAAGAGATATCAAAAATTTTACGGCCAACTCGCAATAAAAAGTTTCGATAATTGAAAAATAAAGGATTAAAGTGATACATCCCTGTTTTAAAATACATATTAGAGAGATTAACGAATACCCTTTCTTTCAATTTAGAGGGAACAGCATTGAGCTCACTGGCTTTAAAGTTATAAGCATCTTCTTCAGGACCATCTCTAAATGGAGCCATTTTGAATGTATAAGGCAATACAGGCACTAACCCTTTTAGAAACTTTTTCCATTTTAAGGAAACATCCCAGCTATTGATAATAAAAGCATATTTCTGAAGCTTTTCGAAGCTATCTTCAGAAGACTCTTTTATAACATCTCCTCGTTTTTTTACAAAATTCGTAAAGAGACGAGACTCAGGCCAGTAATTATAAAAATCTTTGACGTGGTTGTTTTTTACCAATTCTCTAATTAAAAGAATATTATCCATATGTGTTTCTTTGAAATATTCTTCAGGATAATAATCTCTCAGAGTTTGGTACTCACCTGCAAGCAGCATATCAGACGGATGATACCATCTGTCAGCACGCGTATAACAGTTCGTAGTGATTAACTTACCGTTCATCTCTGAGGAAAACTTTTTTCGCATCTTCATCATAGCGCTAAAGTTTATCGACTGGTCCATTCTCACCTTAATGACAAAGGCCTCATGATCAATTTCTTTAAGCGCTGCATTGACAAGATTTATTTGCCGGTTAATATTAAAAAAACCCGGATTAAAAACATCGTCACAACCTAATACAATAATTCTGTTTTTTAGGCTCAGCTTTAAATTTCGCAGAAGTACATGTACTTTTTTTGCTTCTTTTTTATATGTTGAAATCACCACACGGGCATTATTTAAGTCTTTAGAAATAGCGCGAAGATTCTTTTCTAAAAAGTCCTCTTCCAGAGGCCCATGGATAATTACTGCAATATTATCAACCATTATATTTATATCTCAACAAGTCAAGTTCATACATTAAGTCAATGCCGATACCTTTTTCAACACGCGATAATTCCTCTTTAAAGAAAATAACATCCTTACAAGAGAAAAGGATTTCAGCTATCAGTCTTGATGATTTTACATGTCCACGAATATTTATATCAGTAATATTAACCGTTATCTGTGAAAATGCTTTTCTGGATTTATTTATATCCAGGACAGTACCATAAGGGTGATAATGTGAAAAAGCCGACATGACATTTTTACCAGGAAAATAATTTTTTTCAATGACCGCATCAGTTAAATTATCTGCTGGCAAAATAACCATGTAATCGGCATCATTAATTAACTGGAACCCCTCGTTACTGTCTATGTGAATTTTCTTATCACCTAAATGCATGTATTCAAGCCGTGCATCATCTCTCATTGTGACGAAAAGACACTTTTCGCGTTCAATACTGACACGTTCACTTTTAACGTTAATATTTTCGTATTGATTGACTCTGTTAACAATGGCAGTTTCAAAGCTAACCAGATTTCTTAATGATTCTCTCTGAACATTCCTTATATTTTCTTTTTCCTCATAACTCATACTGCTAAAATTCTTCAACATATATTTAATTGAATCAACTGAGTTTTTCTCGAAGCAAAGCTTCTCAGCAGCAGGTCCACTCATATCTGCTATCCCGCTAGTTTTACTGCCAGCAACAATTAATCCATAATTGATTGCTTCAAGTGCAGTGTTCGGGAAGTTTTCATAAGGGGATGGGATGACAAAAAGATCGTAATTTTTATAGTGATTTTGCAATTCTTTATAAGGAATAAAATCATAAAAACTAAAATTCTTTTTTAACTCAAGAGGAATTAGTCCATAACACGTATCCATATAATCGCGGCGATCGTAAAAATCATCGCCGCTGTTACCGATCAAGGTTACGTGGATTTGATAGCCTTCAAGAATTAGCTCACAGGCAGCCAATATTAATAGCTCCTGTTTTTTCCTTAGTTCAAACCTACCTAGCGAGAGGATTTCAATACGCTCATTATTATCCCTTAACGGCGGGATGTCTTTCTCTGCTAAAGGATAGTATGAAGGACAGGTATAGACTTTTGTATCGTGCAAATTGCTCAGATAATCGGCAAGGAAAGTTGACGTTGAAAAATTCGCATCACTCAGAATCGACTGCGCCCTTTCATACTGATACATCTCAATCATCCATGGCGGAGCACATTCCATAAAGTCAAGCGCAGTTCCCCACTCCCATACTTCACGAATACCGGTGTGATTGTTAGTAATAAATTGGCACTGGTAATCGAGTCCTTCAAGAGCGCGTTTTGCCAGAGTATAACTTGCGAGGCCAATAAAATCAGTTACTTCAACGAAGTCAGGCCTAATTTCCGAAAGAATTTCATCAATTGCTTTAGAGTTTTTATAAATACTGTAATTATCTTTTATCTTCCAGCATGTAATGTTTGGTTCATCAATATCACTGCCGTGTAAAAAAATCGTATGGACTTCATATCCAAGTTTATTAAATCCTTTTGCAGTATGTTCAATATAGGTGGCAATGCCACCTTGTCCTTTATAATACCCACACTCATGCCCAATCAAACATATCTTTTTTTTTGCATTTGTCATACTTAAAAATCCAGAGCCTTTTTCGCGACATCAAGAGATAAAAATAAATTTAAATCGGATGGAATGCCTAAACCATACATTCCATCAGCTTCTGCACCAATATTGTATACTCCAATGTTCGCATTTTCATCGCGGTACATCCAGGTATAGACTGGTGCAACATAGAACTCGCCATTTGTTCGCTCATTAAGATCAATCATCTTCATGGCGTTGCGACAAAAATCAGCTCCATGCCTGAAATTATAAATGCCTACAGTCGCTTCTTCTGAAACTACTTCTTTCTCAACCACACGAATCACTTTCCCATTATTATTTAATTCAGCATAAGACCATTTAGGATCGTTCGCTGACATGGTCATGATTAGGCCAGAAAGTTCTTCCTGTTCCATATATTTTAAATAATCATCAATCTCAATATCGATCCATTGATCTGAATTAGCAATCATTAATGGTTGATCGTTATTGATAAATTCTTTTGCACATAATACCGTACAAGCCGCACCGTCCGTAATACCATCAATAGCAATAATCTCGCATCCAGGAGCCCATTCATTAAGCTTGTTTGATAGATTATATTTTTCTACATGCTCTTTCTGGCAAATAAAAATAAACTTATGAGGCTGATTAGGTTTTAAATTGTTAATAACCACTTCAATCATACGCTTATCATTAAGTGGAATCAAAGGCTTAGGATCAATATAGCCTTCTTTAGCAAATCGACTGCCCCTACCTGCCATTGGTACGACGATATTTAACATTTTTACTCAGCCTTAAGATATTTATCGTTTAATGCGCCCGGAACTTTGACTACTGTCGTAACTGTGTCTTCAATTGCCTCAAAGCTGGTATATTCTCCCGGGAGAATTTTTACTATATTTCCAGCTTCAACATAATTACCGTTCATTAGAGCTTTACCACTGATGATAACTGTAATTTCTGTAGCAATTTTGTGACAATGGCTGGCTTCTTTATCACCCGCTTTAAAATACTGAACCGCAACTTCAACATCAGTTGTTTTATAGAGAGTGGGCTCGAAACCGCCAACAAACCAACCACGCACAAAATTCTCTACTTTCTCTATTTCCATAAGATTAACCCTAAAATTCTATTCGGAACACTGGCATTTTTAACGCGGATAAAATTACAAAGCAGCAGGAAATGGCTAAAAGTGAGTACGCTACCGCCCTTAGCTATAGCCACTAAAGTGCTCATTTGAACGTCGTAATGTTGAGAGAGACATCTTAACATTCTGATATATCAGAATTTTTAGAAAATTCCTAGTAAAAAAATCTTGCTTTTGCCTTTCTCTCGCTCACTGAAAAACCTTTCAATTCTAGCACGGCCGTACCTTTCTTCGAAATACAGTCGACGAACAGTAAAACGGGCTACAGCATAAAAAATTGATATAAGTTACGGATTTCACTATTGCATAAGATTAGCAACTATTAATCAAAAAACAGTCACAAATTTTATCATTAGCTTGCTTATCATTTAAACTTCATCTGGATAAGTTGTCATGCTGTAAACTGGTCAACATTATCTTAAATCGTCATAATGATGTGTTATTGACATCAGCTTCGTACGGTATGAGATAATGTCAGCCGTGCAAAAAATGCTCATTTGCGGGAAAAGTATGAAAATTTTAGTTACTGGCGGTGCGGGCTTTATCGGTTCAGCTGTAGTAAGGCTTCTTGTCGCTGATTCAGAGAATGAAGTGTTGGTTGTCGATGCTTTAACTTACGCAGGAAATCCTGATTCACTGAAAGCAGTTGAAAGCAGGCCCGGATATAATTTTGTTAAAGCTGATATCTGCGATTATGAAACTATCAAATCGGTGATTAACTCTTTTAGACCCAATGCAATCATGCACTTAGCAGCAGAGAGCCATGTCGATCGTTCGATCGACGGTCCCGGAGCATTTATCCAGACCAACATAATTGGCACTTATAATATGCTGGAGGCTTCGCGGTTGTTTTATAACCAACTCAGTGAAGATGAGAAAGTTAATTTTCGTTTCCATCATATTTCTACGGACGAAGTGTATGGTGATCTGCACAACACCAGCGATCTCTTTACAGAAACGACACCTTACTCTCCCAGTAGCCCCTACTCTGCATCCAAAGCAAGCAGCGATCATCTGGTAAGGGCATGGCATCGTACTTACAATCTTCCTGTGCTAGTGACCAATTGCTCTAACAATTATGGTCCTTATCACTTCCCTGAAAAATTGATACCGCTGACCATACTCAATGCTCTGCATGGAAAACCTCTTCCAGTTTACGGCAATGGTAGTCAGATTCGCGACTGGTTATATGTTGAGGATCATGCGAGAGCGCTGCAAAGCGTCGTCAAACATGGCGTAATTGGTGAAACTTATAATATCGGCGGTCATAATGAGCAGACGAATTTGACGGTTGTCCAGACAATCTGCGATATCCTTGATGAATTGTCTCCTGCATCCAAAGCTGGCCTAAACAGTCATCGGGATCTTATTACTTTCGTTCAGGATCGCCCGGGGCACGATCTTCGTTATGCTATCGATGCATCAAAAATTGAGCGTGAACTAGGCTGGGTTCCTCAGGAGTCATTTACAACAGGTTTACGTAAAACTGTTGAATGGTATCTGGACAATGAATGGTGGTGGAAACGCGTTCAGGATGGCTCTTATCAGGGCCAACGTCTTGGTTTAGAAAATAATTCAGCTAAGGATCTATAATGAAAGGAATTGTTCTGGCCGGTGGTTCTGGCACTCGTTTATATCCAATCACTAAGGGCGTTTCTAAACAGCTGCTGCCTGTTTATGATAAACCCATGATTTACTATCCTGTATCAGTACTTATGCTTGCTGGTATTAGAGATATTTTGATTATTACCACGCCCGAAGATCATGCCTCATTTGTGAGGCTAATGGGTGATGGGAGTCAGTTTGGCATTAATCTAAGTTATGCCATTCAGGCCAGCCCAGATGGGCTCGCTCAAGCTTTTCTTATTGGCGAAAAATTTATTAACAACGAAAGCTGTGCATTAGTACTTGGAGATAACATCTTCTTTGGCCAAGGGTTCGCTCCGGTTCTGGCACGCACATCGGCTAATAGTACCGGTGCTACCGTTTTTGGCTATCAGGTTAAAGATCCTGAGCGATTTGGCGTTGTCGAATTTGATGATAATTTCAAAGCACTTTCGCTTGAAGAAAAACCAGCTAAACCCAAATCAAACTGGGCGATTACTGGTCTGTATTTTTATGATAATAATGTCACGGATTATGCACGTAGTTTAAAACCTTCTCACCGCGGAGAATTGGAAATAACCGATTTAAACCGTGTGTATTTGGAACAGAACAAACTAAGCGTTGAACTTTTAGGCCGTGGATTTGCTTGGCTGGATACAGGTACGCACGATAGTCTAATTGAGGCTTCTCAATTCATTCACACTATTGAGAAAAGACAAGGCTTCAAAGTTGCTTGTCTTGAAGAAATTGCCTTTAAAAATGAATGGCTCTCAAGCACGGATGTTTATAATGAGGGGCAAAAATTATCTAAAACCGAATACGGTCAGTATCTTATGGGATTAGTTAAATAACCTGGAGGCGGGGACTCCCGCCATTACTCCAGGGGGTAATACTGATCTGAGTTCATTGCTGATAACAGTAAGCACGCAGGCTTTGATTCATGCTGTTTCTGAATTGCGCTATTGCATTACTAATATCTCTTTGAGAGATAAGAAATAAAGCCTAGTACGTTACTAAACTGGCAAGCATCTAAACGTTTAGAGACATTTTCAAAGAGAATTTATTGCGGTCCTGAAATAAAAAAGGCGAACCAGTGTTCGCCCTTTATCAATTACTGAAACCCGTTCGGGTTCTTACTTTGCCAGTTCCAGGTATCGCGCATCATCTCTTCGATCCCGCGCGACACGCGCCAGTCCAGCTCTTTGTCCGCCAGGCCTGCATCGGCCCAGAAGGCTGCCAGGTCGCCGTCACGGCGCGGTTTGATCTCATAAGGGATCTGCTTACCGGAAGCCGCTTCAAACGCCTTAATCATCTCCAGCACCGAATAGCCTTTACCTGCGCCCAGGTTATAAGCCTTGTAGCCTTCCACCTTCGGCAAATGGTCCAGCGCTTTCAGATGCCCTTCCGCCAGATCGACAACGTGAATGTAGTCGCGCTGGCAGGTGCCGTCTGGCGTCGGGTAATCGCCACCGAACACGCCCAGCTGCGGCAGACGACCAATCGCAACCTGTGCGATGTAGGGCAGCAGGTTGTTCGGGATGCCACTCGGATCTTCACCAATTTCGCCGGACTCATGCGCGCCAACCGGGTTGAAATAGCGCAGCGCGATAGCTTTGAATTTCGGTTCCGCGAAGGCAAAGTCGCGCATCACGAACTCAATCATCAGCTTAGAGGTGCCGTAAGGGCTGGTGGTGCCGCCAATAGGCGTGGTTTCCACATAGGGAACCGGCGCGTCGGCACCATAGACCGTTGCTGACGAGCTAAAGATAAAATCATAGATGCCAGCGGCGCGCATCTCTTCCAGCAGTACCACAGTACCCGCGACGTTGTTCTCGTAGTACTCCAGCGGCATACGGGTCGATTCACCCACCGCTTTCAGCGCGGCAAAGTGGATCACCGCCGAGATATCGTTGCTGGCGAACAGGTCGCGCAGGCAGGCGCGATCGCGGATATCGCCTTCTACAAAGGTCGCTTTTTTACCAGCCAGCTTCTCGACGCGATTGATCGCCTCACGCGAGGCGTTGCACAGGTTATCCAGTACTACAACGTCGTCGCCGCGCTGCAATAACGCCAGCACCGTGTGCGAGCCGATGTACCCCGCCCCGCCCGTTACCAAAATAGCCATGTGAGCTCCTGTCAAAGCTGCCGCGTCGGTACGCGGCAAAACGTAAGGGTGTTATTTTGCCAGAATTTTCTCAATGGCGGTGCGGAATTCCTGACCCATGGCGTTGCTGCGCAGACCGTAGGAAACGAAAGCCTGCATGTAGCCAAGTTTACGGCCACAGTCAAAGCTGCGACCCATCAGCAGCGCGGCGTCGACAGGTTTTTTCTGGCTCAGGCTGGCGATGGCATCGGTCAGCTGAATACGGCCCCACGCGCCCGGTTCAGTGCGCTCAAGCTCGCCCCAGATGTCAGCAGACAGCACATAGCGACCTACCGCAGCCAGGTCAGAGTTCAGCGGTGCCGGCTCTTCAGGCTTCTCAACAAAATCAGTAATGGTGCTGACGTCGCCCGGGTTATCCAACGGCTGTTCCGTGGTAATAACCGAGTACTCAGAAAGATCGGCGGCCGGCATATGCTGCGCCAGCACCTGGCTATGGCCGGTCTCTTCAAAACGCGCGACCATTGCGGCCAGGTTATAGCGCAGGTGGTCAGCAGTGGAGTCATCCAGCAGCACGTCCGGCAGCACGACAACAAACGGGTTGTCGCCGATCATCGGGCGGGCACACAGGATAGAGTGGCCCAGGCCCAGCGGCTGCGCCTGACGCACGTTCATAATGGTCACGCCCGGCGGGCAAATAGACTGCACTTCGCTCAGCAGCTGACGTTTTACGCGCGCTTCCAGCAGCGCTTCCAGTTCGTACGTGGTATCAAAGTGGTTTTCCACCGCATTTTTGGAAGCATGGGTGACCAGCACAATCTCTTTGATGCCCGCTGCAACGCATTCATCAATGATGTATTGAATCATCGGCTTATCAACGACAGGCAGCATCTCTTTAGGAATTGCTTTTGTCGCCGGGAGCATATGCATACCGAGACCCGCAACCGGGATTACTGCTTTAAGCTTGGTCATATTTTTTCCATTTCATGAAGTGAATACGTGCGGTCGATTATGCAGGATCGGCCAGAACTGCAAGTATAATCTTTATCCGAAAATCCGACACTAAATGCCTGTCATCCCTTAGAAATTCATCTTTTTCCCACTGTTCAGGGACGCCATAAAGTGAGTAAAGACAAACGCTAACCGATGCGGAAAAATCGCTAACCGCAGCGGTAAGCAGAACGGGTTAATACCAGCCTAAAAAAGACTCGGGCGGCACAGTGGCCGCCCGAGAGAGTAACGCTTCGATTACAGCCAGCCTTCAAACCATTCCGGCATAACAAACAGGTTGAAATGGTTCACCAGCACAATGACCGCGACAAATATGGCCGAAACTGAAACCCACTGTCGCGCATAAGGCATGAAGCGGATACCGATAACCGGCTTAATGAAGAACGGATGCGCAAAGGCGGAGATCAGTACCTGCGAGATTGACAGCGTCAAAGCGACGTAGAGCACGTTCGGCCAGATAAAGGTGGTCGCCAGCACCGCCAGCACCACCAGACTCGCGACGATATTCCAGTAGAACTCGACGTTGGTACGCCCGTTCGCCTGGGAAATCGCGCCGGTCAGCCCACCCATCGGCCGCAGCATGCCGAACAGCAGCATCAGCGGGATCAGGTGGTAAACCTGCTCATGCGATGCACCGTAGAGCACCCGCACAATTACCGGCGAGAGAATGCCGATAGCCAGATACATGGCGCTGCTGAACAGCATGATGACGAAGGTGCCCTTCAGGAACAGCTTTTTCAGCTGCTCCGGGTCCTGCTGTTTCTCGGCAAAGCGCGGCAGCGCCAGGCGGTTGATTACCGGCGATACCAGCTTCAGCGGTTGCAGGATCAGCTCTTTCGCCAGCGAGTAGATGCCGAGCATCTCCGCGCCCATTACCTTGCCGACAATCAGGGCGTCTGCCTGAGTGCGCAGCTGGTTGATGGTCTGCGAGCCAAGCTGGTAGATGCCATAGCGCACCGCGCTGATAAAGGTGGCTTTCTCAAACTCCCATGTCGGCCGCCACGACTTCTCGCCGAAGGCGATCATGCAGAGGATGCGGGTAAAGGCGTTGATAAACAGTCCGAGGATCGCCGCGGCCACCGTCAGCGAGGTGTAGTAGAGCATCGCAACCGTGCAGATAAACGCAAACAGCTTGGTGGCCATCTCGATTTTGGCGAGCAGCACCATGCGTTTGGTTTTGATGTAGTGCGCCTGATACTGCGACAGGTGGCCCAGCACGAGGAAGTTGAGACTGGTGAGCATAATCAGCCCTACCAGCTCCGGCAGATGGTAGAACCACGCCACCGGATACGCGATGCCGAGCAGGATCAGGCCAGTCACCAGGCTTAACGACACGTTAACCCAGTAAATGGTGCTCTGCTCGCGGCGCGTAATCTCCTGCCGGTGCACAAGATAGCTGCTCATGCCCATATCCTGCAGCACGGTCGCCACCGCCAGGATGGCGTTGATAATCGCCAGCAGCCCCAGCTCGTGCGCTTCCAGCTTACGCGCCAGCACGCTGAGCTGGAGCACCTGGAGCAGCGCGGCGAAAAGGGTACTGCCAAACAGCCATACCGCCTGTTTTTTTAACCCACTCACGCCAGTCGCTCCAGCAGCTGCGCCAGCTCGCCGTAGGCGATATGCTGGTTGAATTCCGTTTCGACTTTATGCCGCGCTGCCGCCACCACTGGCGCAACGTCGACGTCGCCCTGCGACAGTTTAAGCAGCGTATCGGCCAGCGCCTCAGCGTCGTTTTCCGGCACCAGCCAGCCTGAAACGTTATTCTCGATCAGTTCGGGAATGCCGCTGTGGAAGGTCGATACCACCGGCAGGCCCACCGCCATCGCCTCCATCAGCGCGACTGGAATGCCTTCCATATCGCCATCGGCGGCCGTTTTCGACGGCAGCAGGAAGATATCTGCCTCGCTCAGCGCGGCGCGGATCTCCTCCTGCGGCTTGAAGCCCGGCATGGTGACGCAATCCTCCAGCCCGGCATTGGCGATATGCTCGCGCATCATCTCATCCTGATCGCCATTGCCGATAATGGTGAACTCAAACTGGCCGCCGCGCTGTTTCAGGATCTCGCTGGCCTTTACCGCCACGTCGAGCCCCTTCTTCTCCGTCAAACGTGCAACAGAGACGATGCGCAGCGGCGAGTGGAACGCCTGGCGCGGCTGGAAGTTAAATTTCTCCGGCTCGATGCCCATACGCGTAACGTGAATTTTCTCCGGCGGGCAGCCCATTTCGATCAGCTTGCGCTCCCAGAGATGGCTGATTGGCAGCAGCAGCTCGCTCTGCTCGAACAGGTTAACGTAGTCCTGTTTGTGCTCTTCCAGGATATGGCGGCGCGAAATATCCGCGCCGTGGAACACCGTCGCCTGCTTGCCAACCAGCACGCCCAGCTCGCGCAGCTTGTTGGCCAGCGCGCCCGCATAGCCAAAATGCACAAGGAACACGTCGGCGGTGTAAGGCTGGCTGGTATTCGCCACGATAGAGGGCAGCAGCAGCTTGCTGGACTGTGCGCCATAGCGGCGCACGTTAAGCGAGCGGATCAGCGCAGGTTTCGCCACCTTCGGCAGCACCAGCTTCAGGCGCTGGTTAAGCTTGTCGATATTGGAAACTTTCTCTTCCGGCAGCAGATAGTGCGTGCGCGCCGCCAATTGGTACTCGTCAAAAGCGGCATGACGGTTTACCAGGTCGCCGGGAAACACAGAGATAATCTCCACGTCATAACCGGCGTCAATAAAATGGGTCACCTGATTCAGCACGAAGGTCTCAGAGGCGACCGGGAAACGCATGGTGAAAAAAGTCAGTTTCATAGCATTACCCCAATACGTTGAGGATCTCTTCTGTGATCCGGTTTCCGACTTCCCGCTCGTGTGCAACCGCCGTATCGACCTGCTGTTTGATGGCGTCATAGTCCGCCAGCACATTCTTAACCTTGTCGATCAGCGAGCCGTCCATCAGGCTCTTCACGTCGGTCGCCATCTGCGGCAGGCCGAGCTGGTTCATCACGCCCATCGATTTGTGTTCGTAATTGATGGCAACGGCCGGGGTACCGAAGTTCATAGAGATAATCGCGGAGTGCAGACGCGTGCCGATAGTGAGATGGCAGTGGCTCAGCAGAATGCCCAGCTCCAGGTCGTTAAATTCATCCATGATGACATGGTAATTTTCAGGCTGCTCGACGCAGTCACGCAGCGTCAGCGCCACCATGCGGTCATCTTTGGCGTAGCTGTCGATACCGGTACAGGTCGAGAAAGCCACCACCTGATAGCCTTCGGCGATCATGGCGTTAATCACGCGGCCAAAGGCGGCCTCATACTCTTTCTGCGTTACGCCCAGGCGTTTATCGAACGGCGCCAGTTCGCGCACCGTGATGGCAATCGTTTTGCGGCTGCTGATGATGCTCTGCCAGTGCAGCAGGTTGTGGCTCGGCTGCTCAACGCTGCGCGCGCGCACCAGAAAGGCAGTATCCACACCCGGCGCGACCTTGCGGGTCGTCACACCATCTTTCTTCATCAGGTCGAGGCTGACCGACTCGCGCAGCACCAGGCTGTCGACGCGGTCAAAGACAAAGTTTGCCAGCGCGTTAACGCGCGGATTCTGGAAAGGGCCAACCGAGTGGCCGATCATGTAGAGCGGTTTCTTCGCCATCAGGGCACAGAGCGCGTGGTCAAACTGCGTCACGCCATAGAGATCAACGAAAAACGATCCGCCGACCTGAATGATCGCGTCGTACGCTTTCAGGCTGTCGGTGAAGGCTTCAAGATGCCCCGGAACGGCGAACGATTTGAACAGGCCACCTTTACCAAGATGCGCCATCATAATATTCGGCATCAGGCGGTTGGCGACTTTACGCTTTATCGTGCCGACCAGTCCTTTGGCCCCTTTGCTGTTGTGCAAAAACAGCGAATCCTGCTGAATGTCCTGCTGAAGCAAATACCCAGAGCTCGTTGGATAACGGCTGATCACATCAATTTCAAGATCGCTGCGGGCGGCATTCATCGAATCGATCAGCCCACGGAGAATCGCGCCATCCCCGCGATTCCCACACGTATGGTTACCCACCAATAAAATTTTCATCAAAAAACTCCGAAAAAATTTCTTTTAATTTTTTACCTGGCCTGTAGTTAATGCGATGCGCCGGGTAAACAAGCCGCCATGTCCTGAACTGGCAAAGTGAACTCTGTGTTTTAAAAACAGCCAAAATGCAATCTAAAAAAAAGCTCCAGAGGATGCTGCTCGCGCCCTTCCCTGCGCGCGATAAAAACGAATTAGCCTTTTACGGCGAAATAAGGCACGGCGCACTGTTCGCCGTTGATCACCATGGAGATAAAACCTTTGGGCTTGCTGGTATCGACCTGCTCTGCGCTAAGCGCCCGCGACGCCAGCAGCAGATCGCCCTGCTCGTTGCCGCCGATGCCCGCCTTGCCGTTGTGCAGGCTGAAGCGCTGCGGCGCAACTACATTGCCAGCGGGCGGTGCGGCTTTTTCCATGCGTGCGCTGACGCGCGCGCAGCGGCCGGTAGCGAAGCGATCTTTGCTGGTGGTTTTCATCAGCACCACGGCCGATGGCGTCCAGCCCGCCAGCTTGACGAAGATGCGCACTTCGCTGTCGTTCGCCGCAACGTAACGAACGTCAGCAACCGGGCTGCTGCCTTCTGCCGACCAGCTCGCCTCTGCCTTGTTCTTCTTACGCTGCACATGAATCACCGCGCGGCCGCCGGTTGAACGATCGGTAACCGGGTTCATCAGCGGCTGGCTGTTGCTGCCGTTGCTGAACTCCGACTGGCCAAAGATTTCGATCTCCCAGCTATCGCCGACGGTTGGCGAATAGAGCGTGCCCAGCTCAAACCACGTTTGCTGGTCGCTGTTGTTCTCCAGCCGCCAGCGCGAGGTGATGTAGTTGTATTTCAGGCTGCCATCGATAGCGACGCCGTAGGACTCGACGCGCGTCGAGCCCATTTCCCAGACGTTAAGCCAGCGCTCGCCCTGATCGGAGTTATCGATCCAGCTGCCAGATTGCAGGTTGGTCTGGCGCATATTGAGGCGCGAGTTGTGCGCGATAAGCGGGTTTTTGCAGTCTTCAAGGCTTAGCGCATCGATAATCCACTGGCCGTTGGAAATATCGCCCGGATAGTCGCAGTGCTCTATCCAGCCGTTATGGATAATCGACTGGCTACAGCGCGGCAGGTTCAGTACCTTGCCGCCACGGCAGTTCTGCGCGTTAAAGTTGGAAAGCTCGATAGCGGTGCTGTGATCCCAGGCACCCGCTTTACGGCCCGACCAGCCAGCTTTGATCACATCGCCAGTACAGCGCGAGGCGTACCACTGGTCGATTTTGCAGTCCAGCGTGTCGAGCAGGCTAAGGGCAGTGCCGCCGACCGCGTTGAAACGCAGGCAGGCTCCGCGGAAGAACTGGCCACCGTCGCAGGTGTTGCGGAACAGGCCCTGCTGGTTGGGGCGTTTGTCCGTGTTGCCGTTGAAGATCAGGTTGGATATTTCGACCCAGCGCGCGTTGACGTCAAAAACGAAGTCTGCTTTTCCGTCAGAGACAATGGTGGTCGCCGGGAAGTAGCCAAAGTTAACCATGGCACCGGAAATACGGAAAAAGCGGCGCCCTTCCTGGCCGAAATCACAGGCGGAAACGAAGAAGGTACCGGCAGGAAACTGCACGCAGATGGGCTGCTGTGCCTGTTCTGACCACTGATACATCGCTTTAATCGCGGGCGCGGCATCGGTTTTGCCATCGGCAATCGCACCAAAGTCGAACAGCGACAGGCGGTTGAAATCGTCTACCACGCGACGCCAGTAAAAGCCTTCTCCGGCAAAGTTTACGCCGCCGTCATCTTTCGCGCTCTGGAAGCTGCCGACAAACTCGCCGCCGCCGACCTCCAGCCCTTCATGCCAGCTTTTCAGCTTGATCTTTGCCCCTTCAAACAGCGGGCGGGTTTTACGCAGCTCGTCGACCGAGGCGATCTCGCCGATCAGCTGGTAGCCGCCCGGCTGCGCCAGACGCTGGCTGAACGCCGCCTGGCCTGGACGGCTGACGTCAGGGATATTGAACAGCGTGGTGCCGTCGTTATCTTTCACCGTCATTGAGTGCGCCGGATCGGCGATCAGTGAGGCGTTGTCGTGAATAAAGCGGGCAAAACTGCCTTTGTTAAGGGCAATCGGCTGGGTGATCTGCGACAGCTTGCCGCTGGCATCGCGCAGAAACACCGGGATCTGGTTCCCGGCCTGGCTGGCATCGCTGCCTGCTTTGCCGATCCACAATTGCCCTTCAAAGCCCTGCCAGAACTGCGGCGGCATGGCGTAGAGATTTTCCGGCGTCAGAATTGGCACGTCGCCTTTCGGCACCGCCGACGGCTCTACCGCTTTCAGGGCGACGCCGCTGCTTTTCGCTGCGTGGCTGGAAAACGCACTGACGGACAGCGCGGCAACAATGGAGGAGGCTGCGGTCTGCAAGACTTCTCTTCTTTTCATGCATCAAATCCCGTAGTCAATGGGGCCACGCAATGGGCCATAACAGTGTTCCCTGAGGCACGTTGCAATCGGCCCTTCCCTTGCTGCCTTTAAACCAGCGCCAGCCAGCTCTGTTTAATCTGCTTACCGTCGAATTTCAGCGCGGTAATTTTTGTTCTCTGGCTCATGGCGTAGAACAGTGCGTCATCGCTGGCGAGCCGATCCATGCGCGCCAGGAAAGTCGCTTTGTCGTTCATCGGCACCAGGAAGCCATCTTCACCTTCGTTGATAATCTCCTGCGGACCGGTCGGGCAATCGTACGCCACCACCGGTAGTGACCAGGATTTGGCTTCCAGCAGCACCAGCGGCAGCCCTTCATAGCGCGACGTCATCAGCGCCATATCGCTGTCGCGGTAGTAATCGTTGATGTTGCTGACGCGACCGACAAAGTTCACGCTGCCCGTAATGCCGAGCGCCGCTGCCTGATCTTCCAGCGGCTGGCGCAGTTCGCCGTCGCCCGCAATCACCAGCGTCCATTCCGGATGGGTCTGGACAAAATCGCGCCAGATATCCAGCAGCAGATCAAACCCTTTCTGGTGATCGAGACGGCCGACCGCCAGCGCCTGACGGCTACGCGAGTGGCGCTCAAAGGCTTTGTAAACCACCGGGTTGGGGATTTGCTTGCTCGGGATGCGCCAGCGAGAGAAGACCTGATGGTCTTTGTCGGTCAGGACGATAACCTGATCGTAGTAGCGCAGCAGCAGGTACTTGAGGAGTTTGATCGGCTTGCTGAAGGAGTTGATGGCGATGTGTTCGCAGGCATAGGCCTTGAAGCGTTTTTTCTTGCCGGAGAGCAGGCTCCAGAAGGCGAACATGACGCTCAAACGCCCCATGCTAATCAAAAACACGCTATCGACATCATCTTCGTGAATGCGCTTAACGATGCTTTTGATCGGATTACTGTGCCCTTCGAAGCTGACAATCGATTTAACGTGCTCAAAGGGGTAGAAGGTTTTACCGCTGCCTTCCAGCGAGTAGATGGTGACGTCGTGCATTTCGCCCAGACACTCGGACATAAAGTTACAGATGTTCTCAGTGCCGGCGTACGAGTAGGCATCTTTGATCACCAGGACGATTTTTTTCATTTAACGCTATCCACCTCAAAAGAGTAAAAAGACAATCCTGTTATCGATGCTTCAGGGTAAACAGCACGCCGTTCACCATATACCAGCCGTAATAGTAATAGATTTTTAAAGGATTGTTTTTATAGATAATTCTTAATAATTCGAGATGCCATTTCGCGGCTTTGTTCTTATTGCGCGAAAGGGAATCACCTAATTCGTAATAGTTGACGAGAATGCTCTGAATGACGCGCGCCTGTTTGTAGCGCGTGAACAGCTCATACAGGAACAGAAAGTCTTCATGTCCTTTGCGCTGGAAGAAAATGCCCTGCGGCGGACGGCGGAAGCAAACCGAGGAGAAGCAGACGCGATACTGCTTCTTGACGAAGTTTTCCTGCTGCAGGTAAGGCTTGCTGTAGGTGATATCGTGATCGGCTTTTTTGGTTTTATAGTGATATTCAGTGATCACAAAATCATCGCCCGCAGCGATAGCGGCGGCCTGCTGCGCCAGTTTGTCGACGTGCCATTCATCATCGCTGTCGAGGAAGGCGATGATTTCCTCTTTCGCCGCGCGCAGCCCAACGTTGCGGGTCTCCGCCGCGCCGAGGTTAACCTCGTTGTCGAGGATGGTAATGCGCGGGTCGTTACAGTGCTCGCGCACCAGCGCCAGCGAATCATCGGTAGATTTGTCGTTGATCAGGTAAAGGTGCCAGTCTGGCCAGGTCTGGTTCATCACCGACTGTACGGCGCGTAAAACCGTCTGATGGGCGTTATACATCGGCATCACAATGCCTACGGTGCCAACATGATTCGTCATATTCATACCTGAATAAAAAAGAGTCGTTCCGGGAAAACGCTCCCGCGCCGGGGAGCAAGAAGAAGATCAGGAAACCGCTTTTTCACCGCCCAGGCGTGACCGTAACTTGTCTTTCAGACGGTTAAGGAAATAGGCCTGGTTATCTTTATTGGTGAGAAAGAAGTAGCGCGCAAAGCTGAGGCTCGCCATCAGTGACTTGCCGTCCATTTTGTAACGCAGCGGCAGCTTGAAGGCTTTATAGGTGTGGATGTCGCGCGCAGTGAGGTGCGGCTTCATCGCATCCAGCCAGAAAAGCGAATATTTCACCGATTCGCCTTTATGTTTGGAGCCGAATTTGGTGATCAGGTGATAGGTGGCCAGCGGACGCGCGATCATCACAAATTCATAGCCGAGACGATCGGCGCGAATGCAGAAGTCGTAATCCTGATGGCGGATATAGCGGGTATCGAATTGAATACGTGCGGCATCTTCGCGCTTCAGCACGATGGTGCTGGTCTGAATAAAACCGTAACAGCCAAACAGATATTCCGCCACGGTTTCATTCTTGCCCGGCGTCTGCATCGGCATCACCTTCAGGTAGTTGCCGTCCTGATAGATGTTAACCTGGCTGTAGATAACGAATTTGCTTTTGCCCTGGGCTTCCAGCTCGTTAATTTTGCGCGCGGTTTCCAGCAGCTTATCGGCATGCCATTCGTCATCGGCATCGAGGAAGCTGATGTAGTCGCCGGTCGCCAGCTCAATCCCCTTGTTACGCGCGCCTGCGCCATTCAGTTTCACCTCAGAGAGCACCAGATTGATGCCCAGCTCCTGATAGCGCTCACTGTTGACCACCTCCGCCAGCGCCGCCGCATCGGCGGATTTGTCGTCAACGATAATCACTTCGAAATTGCGGTAGCTCTGCGCCTTAACGCAATCCAGCGTCGCGATAATCGACTGCGACGCGTTGTACGCGGGTATTACAATGGAGAAACGAATGTCCTTCATGCCAGTACCTCTTAAAAACAGGGCTGAAATCTAAAATAAATGGACTGCGGGCCACACGGCGGCGTCTGGCGCAGTCCTGTCAATCAGTAGGGGTTACCGGAGCGATCCTGCTTAGCTGGCGACACTTCAGCCGCCACCTTTTTCTTGTTGCTGCTGCCGATAAAGGGTTTTTCGACACAGAGATAGGTCATCTTCGCCACGTAGAAGGAGACGACGAAAAACAGCGTCGAGAGCAGGGTATAAACCACCATGTTATGCGGTACCCAGCCGAGCGGGATCTGTTTGATAAAGTAGAGCACCACGCCGTGAATCAGATAGAGGCTGTAGCTCACCTCGCCGATCGACATCAGGGTTTTATTCTCCAGCATACCCAACACGTTGTTGCCGCTGCTGACAATGAAGAAAATTGCCGTCAGGCAGCAGAGGAACACCAGATACCACAAGGCATTGCTGGTGAAGCCCAGTGCAAACACCGCCAGAAGGATGCAAAGCACGCTGGCGACGCGCGAATGTTTGAAGCGTGCCAGCTGGTCGCGCCAGGTGTAGGCAAAATAGCCCATGGCAAAGCCAAGCACTGGACGCGGATCGGTATAGGCTTTACCCCACAGGCGCAGGGCAACGGCGACGCAGAAAATCACGCCGATAGAGCCGAGGATCAGCAGGGTTTTGTATTTGCCTTTGGTGGCGCGGTTCAGCACAAAAATGAGGGGGATCGACAGATAGAGCAGCCATTCAAGGCGCAGCGTCCACTCCACGCCTGCGTTGACGTCGGCGGTGAAAAAGTCGCCCATGCTATAGTTGCCGACAAACAGCAGCCAGAGAACGGCATCGGTAATGCTGTGGGCGTTGAGCTGCAAACCGCCCTGCACCAGCCCGACCAGAACGATCACCAGACCAGAGAACCAGAACATCGGCACGATGCGGCGCACGCGCGACTTCATCAGTTTCCAGGTGAGCTGGCCCGCTGGCATACCGTCGTTATCCAGCCAGCGGTAGAACAGGAATGCTGAGATCATAAAGAACAGCAGCACGCCGAACTTCCCGGCGTTGACAAAGAAATTGCCTTCGGAAAACCAGACAAAATAGTCTTTATCAAATACCCACTGCCCGTCGAGTGAATAGAGATAGTGCACCAGATGGGAAAAAGCGACGATGCTGGCCAGCAGCGCGCGTAACCCGGAGATGCTTTTGATGCCGCTGCCGTTATAGATGCCTTTATGGTACGACGTGGCACGCAGAATAAGCAGTGCCAGACAAAACGACACCACCATGATTAATACATACATGACAACTCCTGAAGCCACAGATACGGATTAGAGTTAGCTGCCGGACTGCGACAGCTCTTTATCGAAGTTGGCACTGATTACATCAAAGGTCTGCTGTGCTTTTTGCTGATAAAGCGTTTCGGAAGGATGAATACAGTCTGGCGACATCCCGCTCTGCCAGTTGCGCTGCGCCTTAATGGCTGTCCACTGTTTCACGATGGGTACACCCTGCGCTTTCGCCACTTCATTAAGCTGGTAGACGTAGGGCCAGACATTCCAGCGCTCGACCTTGCCGCAAATCGGGTTGGGCTCCTGGAGCACCACCAGCTTATTGTGCGCTTTCGCCTCTTGCACCAGCGCAGTCATAATGCGGCCGTACTCTTCCGGGCTCTCCAGATGGGTATTTTTGTCCTTGAAGAAGAAGTGGCGCGCGTCGTTGATGGCGTAGTTAAGCAGGATCAGCTTTGCGTCAGATTTCGCCATGCGCTCCGTCCAGCCGCTGGGATCGTCTTTGCCCTTGTTGTAGAGCAGTTCCGCCGCCTGCGCGCCCGGCACGCCGTGATTTTTAACCTCGATGCTGCTGCCATATTTGCTTTGCAGCATCTTTTGCAGCGTGGCCATCTCGTTGCCTGGCGTGATGATGTTTTTACCGCCTGAAGACATGACGCCCGCGGTCGTGGAATCGCCGTAGGCGGCGATAACAAATGCGCTCCGCTCGTCGGCAGCCTGCGCGAGACAGGATGCGGACAGGATCGCAACAGCAATAAGCGATTTAGTCATGTTACCTCTCAAATTAATGGAACAGTCTGAATTCCTTAGCCACTTCATAGCCGACTACGGCCTGCTTAAGGGAAATCGTGTTGTAGTAGAGGTAGTAGACAAGGAAGAAAGCGAACATGGCGAACATTGCCGGCTTGAGTATCGGTCTGACCTGATACACCAGCGAGGCCAAAATAATCGGCTCGACCTGCAGCAGATAGTTGGAGAGGCGCGCGCCAGACGAGTAGTTATAAAAGAAGATACGGATGCCGCCGCCGATGGCGAAGGTCAGCACCAGCAAATAGTTCAGGCGATACTGCTGATAGTTATATTTTTTGATCTCATTGCTCAGCAGGAAGTAGACGAAGATAAACACCAGCATGATGTTCTTCAGGTTCGACACCGAGAAGATGCTGCCCTCGCCTGCGTTGGAGGTTTCGTTGCTGTAGCCCTCAGCCCTTTCGCCCAGCGATCCCAGATGCGACGAGATCAGCGCGATAAAGCTGGTGCCGCCGACTTTTGACGCCGGAATACTCAGCAGGATGATCGCCACTGGCCACCAGCGCGAGTCGCGGATAAACAGGAAGGGAATGAGGGTGACAACCATTACCGCCGTGTTATGGCTGAAAAACGACAGCAGGGTAAAGGCCAGCGCCATCCAGTAGCGTTTCAGGTAGATATACCAGATGACGCCAAGGAACAGCGCCGAGCTTAGCCCGAAGCGGATCTGGTTCATATCTTTGTTAATAAAGATATGCGCCGAATAGAGCGCCAGCGCCAGGATCGGATAGGGCGACATCTTTTTAAAGAAGACCGCGTTTACCGATACGGCCAGCACGCAGAAGATAAACAGGAAAATATCGGCGTTGTGCGAAAACAGGCTGGTCAGATACGCCAGCACGAAGATCAGCGGCTCGTAGCGGAAGAACGCCACGGTTTCGGCAAAGCCATTGACCTGGATACGGTTGATAAAGTCGGCGAAAAAGCTGCGGTACTGATAGTCATCCATACCGGTGCCCAGGCCGCGGATACCGCCAAACACCACCAGCGTCGCTGCCGCGATGCACAGCAAATAAGTCAGGATATGGGTGGTACGTTCGTCTTTTTTCAGCAGGATTTCCACAATCGAAATCAGCAGCAAAAACCCTGATATATACCAATATGGAGCCATGGTGTGATCCTTTAATTCCACACGTTGTCAGTTCAACAGGCCGTTACGCTGCGCGCCTGTATAAAGCGGCGCGCCTGCCCTGTTGCTGAACCATTCTGTTATGGACGCCCGCCCGGTTATGCGTTTTATGCGTGGCGTCTGGCGCGAAACACAGAATCACCTGTGTACATCGTTGCGTGTCGTCTTAATGCGACGATAAAAAGGGGCGGTTTCACCGCCCCGTTGATCGTCAAACGTTAGCTTTTTGTTGGCTTACCGTATTCATACTCGTAGTAGTCGTAGCCATAACCATAAGCGTTAGCGGCTTTGCGTACCACGGCGTTGAGGATCACGCCTTTGATTTCAATGCCGTTCTGCGCGAAGCGTTTGAAGCTGACATCGATCTCTTTCGCCGTGTTGGTTTCGAAACGCGCCACCATCAGCGAGGTGCCTGCCAGCTTGCCGATAATTGACGCATCGGTCACAGCCAGAATCGGCGGCGTATCGATCAGCACCAGGTCGTAGTTTTTGCTTGCCCAGTCCAGCAGCTCGCCCATGCGACGATGCATCAGCAGCTCAGACGGGTTCGGCGGTACCTGGCCACGCGGCAGGAAGTCAAATCCGTAAATACCGTGCTGGATCAGCGCCGGGCTGAACTCGGTTTTGCCAGACAGCACGTTAGAAAGACCTGATTTGTTCTCCGCGCCGAGCAGCTCGTGGGTATAACCACGGCGCATATCGCCATCGATGAACAGTACGCGCTGACCCGCTTTAGCGACCAGCGTCGCCAGGTTGGCACAGATAAACGTTTTACCAATACCCGGGCTGGCACCGGTGATCATCAGGACGTTGTTCTTCGCTTCCATCATGGCGAAGTGCAGGCTGGTACGCAGGCTACGGATCGCTTCGATAGAAAGATCGGTCGGGTTGCCCAGCGCCAGCAGCGTTTCGTGCGGATCGAGTTTCGCTTTGTGGCCGCGACGCGCCAGCGCTTCGGTGTCTTTCTTACGCTGCCATTCAGAGAGCGGCACGCTGGCATAGACGTTCATACCCAGCTCTTCCAGCTGCTCTGGATTTTCGATGCCGTGGTGCAGCAGCGCTTTCAGCAGTACCAGACCGACAGAGACAGCCAGGCCAAGCAGCAGGCTGGCAGCGATAATCAGCGTCTTCTTCGGCGCAACCGGCGCGTTAGCCGTTTCCGCGTTGTCGATGATGCGTACGTCGCCGACGGTGCTGGCTTTACTGATACCCAGTTCCTGCTGACGGTTCAGCAGCTGCATGTAGATTTCCTGGCCCGCCTGCACGTCACGCGTCAGTCGCAGGATCTCCTGCTGCGTCTGTGGCATCTGGGAGATTTTCTTGTTCAGCTGTGCCTGCTCGCCTTCCAGCGTTTTGCGTTTTTCCAGCAGCGCGCGGTAGGTCGGGTGATCTTTGGTGAACAGCTGGGAGACTTCTGCTTCACGGAAGGTCAGTTCGTTCAGCTGGCTCTGCACGCTAACAGAGGAGTCGAGGGCTGATTTGGCTTCCAGCGACATATCCACTGATTCGTTCTGGCGACGGAACGCGTTCAGCTTGTTCTCAGCATCGTCCAGCTTGGTGCGCACCTGCGGCAGCTGGTTGCGCAGGAACTCAAGGCTCTTCTCCGCCTGCTCAGATTTGCGATCGACGTTTTGCAGCAGATAGTTGTTAACGATCTGGTTCAGCACCTTGCTGATGTGCTCTGGATCTTCACCCAGATATTCCAGGCCCAGCACGCCAGTATCTTTGCCTTTGTCCGCAACGGTCAGATTCGCCAGCACCGAGTTAATCGCCTGCAGCTCGTTCAGCTTGGTGACGGTAAAGCTGGTGCCTTCGTCCGCCTGAATGTCGCTGACCAGCATAGTGATGTCACCATGCTGCTCCAGACGTCCAACCTGACCTTTAAACAGCTCGTCGCCATCTTTACTCACGGTATAGGTCGTCGGGCTGTTGACTTCCAGCTCAACGTTGCGCTTGTCGACGGTACGCGGGATCTCCAGACGCGAGATAGCGATCTGCGCCGGTTTGTTGCCCATCAGGCGCGACAGGCCTTTCCCGATAATCGGGAAGTAGTTCTGTTCAACAACGGTGTCCAGACCGAGATCGTTCACGGTCTTGCCGATCACCATACGTGATTCCAGGATCTGGATTTCCGTATCTGACTCAGGCGTTGCCGGCAGGATACCTTGCAGATCGGAGAGCACGGTGCTGCTGTTTTTCTGCTCGACCTGCACCATGGCATCGGCGCTGTAAATCGGGGTAGCAAACAGTGTGTAGAGCGTTCCCACCAGCATAAAGAAGGCGGTTACGGCGACAATGATCCAGCGATGATCGATCAGCTGTCCCAAAAGGTGGCCGAGATCGAATCCTGTCGACTCCTCTCTTGGCGCGGTCATAACCTTATTTTTAATATTCATGGATAATCCCAACTATCGGCTTAGTACGTTGACCCATTTCTGGGTAGCGTTTTCCAGTAACCCGTAAACCTCTTCAAAGGCCTCACGACTCTTTTTATACGGATCCGCGATTTCCTGTTGGTTGAGCCAGTGCCCAAGCAGCATGGTTTTTCCGCGTGCGGCTGGATCGATGCGATTGACCTGTTCGATGTGGCGTTTTTCCATCACCAGAATCAGATCGAAATCGCGGCACATACTGGCGGTTAACTGCTGCGCGTGATGCCCCTCCAGCGAGAGGCCATGACATGCAGCCACCTCGCTGGCGGTTTGATCCGCCGGATACCCCTTCAGGGCACCGAGCCCTGCCGAAGCAATTCGCTTTTCCGGTAACGCGCGCTTCAGTAAGCGCTCTCCGGTAGGAGAGCGGCAGATGTTGCCGACGCAGACCACTAACACGGACGTAATCATGGCTAAACCTAGTTCGACCAGTTGCGGAAACGCAGCGCCGCCTCGCTTGCATCGTTGATGCCGGCGATAGTCGGCAGCAGCTGTGAAATAACACGGTTCCAGCGCGTCAACGGCGTGGAGGTGACATAGACGATGTCGTAAGGTTCAAGTTGGAATTCGGTACCCATAACCATCGCCGCCGCATCTTTGGTGTTCAGCTGATAGATGTTGGCGATCTTGGTGCGGTTAGTCCCGCGAATCGGACGGATAACGAATACGCCGGTGGCATCTGCGGCTGTCTGATCCATACCCTGCGCGTTGCCCAGCGCTTCCGCCAGCGTCATGCCGCTACGGTCCATCTTCAGCGTTGACTGCTGACGCACCTCACCCATCACGAAGACTTTGAGATCGTCGTTGCGCGGTACATACAGGATGTCGCCCGGATAGAGCAGGTGGTTCTGGCTCAGGTCGCCGTTCTGCATCAGCGCCTGCAAGGAAACGCGCTGCTCGGTGCCGTTATGCGTCAGCACCACGTTGCGCCAGTCAGCATCTGCTGCCAGACCGCCCGCGGCGTTGATGGCGTCCAGCACCGTCAGCGGCACGTTAGTAATCGGCTGCTGACCGGAGGTGGTCACGGCGCCGGTCACGTAGGTTTTCTGCGACTTGAAAGAGGCGATGCTGACATCAACCTGCGGGCTTTCGATATACTGGGCGAGGCGACGCGCGACTTCACCGCGTACTTCGGTGACCGTGCGGCCAGCTACGCGGACTTTGCCGATATAGGGATAGAAAATGGTGCCGTCAGAGTGCACCCAGTTACCGGTGTCGCTGGCGCTGCGGTATTGACCCGCTGGCGTCGTCAGCTCGGGGTGATCCCACACGGTAACGTTAATTACGTCGCCAATGCCGATGCGGTATTCATAGTTCTGCACTTCGTTCTGCAGACCCGGGTTGGCCTGCGCCACCAGCGGCTTCGGTCGCATTTGCTCGACCAGACGCGGTGTTAACGGGAAGACATTGACATATTTGTCGATGTCATAGTTGCTGTCCTGCTGCTCGACGACATCTTTTCCGCTAGTGGAAAGGTGCTGGCCTGGAACAACCGTACACCCTGAGAGAAATGTGGCGGATACCAGCATGGGTATCAATTTCGTTTTGATTGTAATCATCTAGATCTTCGCTATCAGTTATTGATTGATAGAGGCGAAAACGCCGCTGTGTAAGCGCTGAAAAAAAATAAACTTGCCAGCTTAAGCACTGAAAATATCTGTCATTATCACTTGCTCCCTAACCTTTTTTGTTGCTGCCGTTTAACAGGACGAAATAAGCAAATGCATATTATTGCCTTTTGAATGAATTAACGGCTTCCTTCAGCCACGATAATGGCAGCTATCACCAATGACGTTGTCAGCTGCGACGTTCAACATGCGGGAGCGCCCGAATTTCGCTCCCCGCTTCGCCTGCTATCAATACGCCCCATCGCGCTTCAGTACGACACCCACCGTTTTAAATAAAATGGCGATATCGTTCCACAGCGACCAGTTTTTTACGTACCACGAATCAAAGTAAACGCGCGTTTCGTAATCAACGTCGTTACGACCGCTGACCTGCCACAATCCCGTCATGCCTGGCTTCGCCATCAGATAGTAATCGACATCTCCGGCATAACGGCAAAGTTCGTCTTCAATCACCGGGCGCGGGCCAACCAGGCTCATATCGCCGCGCACCACGTTCCACAGCTGCGGCAGCTCATCCAGGCTGGTTTTACGGATGAAGTGGCCGACTTTAGTTATACGTGGATCGTTTTTCAGTTTGAAATCTTTATCCCACTCGGCGCGCGCCACCGGGTCGGTACGCAGCACTTCCTCCAGCACCTCTTTGGAGTTGATCACCATAGAGCGGAATTTCAGGCATTTGAACTTACGACCGTTCAGGCCAACGCGTTCATGTCCGTAAATCGGCGGGCCACCGTCGCGGCCAACCATAAAGCCGAGCACCAGCAGCGCAGGCAGCAGCATCAGGATGATCGACAGCGCGCCGACAATATCGAATGCCCGCTTCAGGAAGCGCGAGGTGCGCTTCGCCAGGTTGTTGTTAACGCGCAGGATCATCACTTCATGGCTGAAGATATAGGCCATATCGGTGCCGTAAAGCGGTACACCGCGCAGCGTCGGGATAACGGAAACTGAACGGCAGTTATGCATCGCCAGGTTCTTCAGCCATACGTCGCGATACTGGCTCTGTTCGAACTCTACGGCCACGATAAACTGCGTTTCGCTGTGGGTCAGGTTCCACAGTTCAGACTCATCGCGCAGCACCGGCACGCCGGAGATGCTCGCCTGCGGACAGGTGCCGTCGACGTCGTAAAAGGCGATGACGTCAAAACCCATCACCTCTTCACTTTGCAGCGCCTGCCAGGCCTCCTGGGCATTTTTGCTGCTGCCGATAATGATGGTCTGCTTTTTCCACAGCCCGTAGTGGTTGAGCAGATGCTTTACGACAGCACGCGACAGCGGAATCAAAATCAGCGCCAGCACCCAGGTTAATACCCAGACGAAACGCGACATTTGCCATTGCGACAGTGCGGTAATCGACAAATCAATAATGGAGAAAATAAGAATGGTACGAAAAACTTCTTTTAGCTCAAACCAGAATGGCTTGCGATAAGTAAAATGACGCAGCCTGACCCAGAACCAGCCGACGCAAATTACCGACAGGAAAATATGCGTAGCAATTTTCAAATGCAGATCTTTTTCAGAAATATCTGCCAGCGGCGAATCCGACATCATATTAATTAACGCCAGTGCAATAAATAAGGCGGCGTTAAAACAAATTAAGTCCGAACCGGCCAACAACAATTTGGTAAAAAGACTTTTAAACGTAATTTCGGTATCGCGCATATTTAACTCTTTATTTTATTTCCTTTAATCCGTGACGCCCTGAGCTGTGTAATATTTGAACGAATCAGCTTTCCGCCGGTAAAGACGTAACTGAAGGGAGTTACAGGGTGCGTTCACGCCAACTTCCTTAGCAAGCAAACAAGAAAATTGTTAGAAATACCAACAGATTACTCTGACTTAGCCGCAGGTGACGCACTGCTTATTTTCTCAACGCAAAACGCGTTTCAGGCACGCTACCGCCCTTGGCTGTCGCTGCCAATACCGCAATTGATATCCTGATTCCCAATTTGTCATTCCCGGCCTGAATGCCTGAAGTATGCCCGTAGAGTCGGATCACAATTCATAACATTGGGTGCCAAATCTGAGGGCGAATATCAACATAAGCGCAGACTTTTACCAGCACGTTGCTATACTAGTTATTACTGGCTTCTTTACAAGTAGGCCCCGCTGTCCCCTGACTATTTTAGGAAAAAGACTACCAGCTATAAGTAATGCGGCCCGTCTCCTGGTAAAATTCAAAGTGCAATACCTTCGAAAAAAATCAGATTTATTCCATATCGCGTTCTGAATAAACGCTCATCTTTAACTTAACGTGCGCTTTGATTTGTCATTCTTTCTCTTTACTATGCGAACATTCTGCTTTACACAATTTTGTCACTTTGATGAAAGAAGATAAGCATCTGCTTTCCTTTATTCCCTTGCCTCACCTCTGCATTATGCCCTGAAACAAGGTTGTGCCCTGCCCTGCCCTCCACTATCCTCAGATTTCACTGACTTTGATATATTCAGGCGGCTTAGGCATGTTGGAGGTGTTAGCAGATCCCTCACTGTGGGCAGGATTAGTCACGCTAATCGTTCTTGAACTGGTGCTGGGGATCGACAATCTGGTATTTATTGCCATTCTGGTGGAAAAGCTGCCGGGCAAAGATCGCGACCGGGCACGTATTATCGGTTTGCTGCTGGCATTACTGAGCCGTTTACTGCTGCTGGCCTCACTTTCCTGGCTGGTCACGCTAACGCAGCCGCTGTTTACGCTGTGGCATCACCCCTTTAGCGCACGCGATCTGCTGCTGCTTTTTGGCGGGCTGTTTCTGCTATTTAAGGCCACTACGGAGCTCAATACGCGGCTCGAAGGCCAGGATCACGGGCAGAACCCACAAAAACGCGGCGCTAAATTCTGGCCGGTCGTCGCGCAAATCGTGGTGCTGGACGCCATTTTTTCCCTCGACGCGGTGATTACCGCCGTTGGCATGGTTAACCAGCTACCGGTAATGATGACAGCCGTGACCATTGCGATTCTGCTGATGCTGCTGGCGAGCAAACCCCTGACGCGATTCGTTAACAGCCACCCTACGATTGTGATCCTCTGCCTGAGTTTTTTGCTGATGATCGGCTTTAGCCTGGTCGCGGAAGGTTTGGGCTTTGTTATTCCTAAAGGCTATCTCTATGCAGCCATCGGTTTCTCCGTCCTGATCGAAGCCTTCAACCAGCTGGCGCAGCATAACCGCCGCCGTGCGCTGTCAGCGGGACGGCCGCTGCGCCAGCGCACGGCGGAAACCGTTTTAAGACTGCTGCGCGGCGAAGCGGACCATGCCGAACTGGATCCGCAGAGCGCTTCCCTGATTGCTGACAGCGATCGCCATGCGCTGTTTAACCGCCAGGAGCGGGTAATGATTGCGCGCGTGCTCGGCTTTGCCCAGCGCCACGTCAATAGCGTAATGACCTCGCGTCACGACGTTGAGCACATTAACCTGGATGACGATCCGGCTGAGATAATGGCGCGACTCGACCGCAACCAGCATACGCGCCTGCTGATTACCGACCAGAGCAACGAACTGCTTGGCGTGGTGCACGCCATCGACCTGCTGCACCAGTCGCTGCACCAGCAGTCGCTGGACTTACGCGCGCTGATCCGTCAGCCGCTGGTGTTTCCGGAACGGCTGACGCTGCTTCAGGCGCTGGAACAGTTCCGCCAGGCACGCACCCACTTTGCCTTTGTCGTCGATGAGTTTGGCTCCGTGGAAGGCGTGGTCACGCTAAGCGATTTGATGGAGACCATCGCTGGAAATCTGCCGCTTGAGGGTGAAGAAATGGATGCCCGCTACGATGTGCAGGCGCAGGGAGAAGGCCAGTGGATCGTCAACGGCAATATCCCTTTGGAGGATTTAGCGCTCTACGTCAGGCTGCCGCTGGATGAGCGACGCAGCTATCACACGCTGGCCGGGCTGCTGATGGATAGCCTGCAACGTGTGCCTGAAGAGGGCGAGACGCTTCAGGTTGGCAGCTATCTGCTGCGCACCTTGCAGGTAGAGAACCATCGGGTGCAGAAAGTCGAGATCCTGCAACAGCCGCAGGACCCCGATTATGAAGTGTGACTTACGGGCGGAGTAGCTTTTTAAGGTTGTCGCTGTCGCTGTTCTTCGGCTGGCGGTCCAGCCATTCATTAAGGCGCGACTTCGCCTCGTTCTGCAACTGCTGGCGCAATACCTGGTCGACCGGCAGTGAGTATTGCACGTTATGCCAGTCACCATACATACGCAGTGGAATGGCCTGCTGTGACAGGACGCTCACCAGTCGGTCATCGCCCTTCCAGCCACTGAGGGTCAGGCCAAAGGTCACATCCAGCTGCTGCTTCGGCATGTTGACTTCGCCTGCGCCCTGCAAACGCAAACGGTCGCCTTCGCCCTTCAGATCCGCGACGCGCAGCACGCCATTATTTAGTGCCAGACTGCCATCAAGCTGGCGGATACCCTGCTCGCCGCCCTCGTCGTTGCTGACCCGGTTACTGGCGCGCTCAACCGCGCGACGCACCATCTGCTGCAGGTTAATCTGCGCCAGCTTCACGTCAGTAGCATGGAGCTGCGCCTCCCCGCGCCACTGGCGCTTCGCCGCATCCAGCGTCAGGCCTTCACCGCTCAGGTTCCCGTTCAGCGAAATATTGCCCTGTAGGGTTTGCGGGATTTCAAAGGCGGCGAGCAGCGGCTGAATGGCAACGTTTTCCAGCACCGGCTGAAGCGCAACGCGGGTTTCAGGCTGGCGAATATCAACCGAGCCTGGCACCGAGAAGGTACCATTGCCCAGCTTGCCGCTCAGTGCGCTTAATGTCATTAGCCCTTGCTGGTTAGTGGCATCCAGCGCAAAGCTTTGCAGCGTCAGGCCGCGCCACACTGCGCTGTCGGCCTTCAGGTTGACCGCCAGATCCAGCCCGTTCAGCGGCGAATCAATATTGTTCTGTACGCGCGGCGTCGCAATCACCGGCGCGCGCGCCACGGTGGCGTGCTGCTCGCCGCTGGCGCTAATCTGCGGCGCGTTGGGCATCAGATTGTCGAAATTAAGCTGGGTTGCGTGCAGCTGGAGCGCGAACTGCTGCGGTAGCGTGCCGCTCGCCTCGCCCGACAACGCGCTGTCGTTGGCGGTCAGCTGCAACTGCGTTAGCGCAAACTGTTGCGTGTCGGCGCGCCAGCTACCCTGGGCGCTCAGCGCCCCTTTAATGCCCTGCGGCGGAATGTTGGCTCCGCTGAGCGCGTAATTAAGCTCGTCAATTTTGCCACTCAGGCGATGCGGGTACTGCGCCGCATCGAGCTGGCCTTTCAGCGACACCGTGGCATTGCGCTGGTTGCGCGTCAGGCTGGTGCTGAGTTCAATGTTCGCCTGGTGGCGGTCGTCCTGATTCAGGGTGAGGTTAAAATTGCGGAAGTTATATTCATCGCCGCCTGGCCGACGCCAGATCAGCAGACTGTCGGCGACGCGCAGCTGGCTGATATCGAATGACCAGCCGCTGGCTGGCGCGCCGGCCTCGCTGCGCGGAGGGGCCACTGGCGCGTTTTGCGGCTGCTGCGCCTCGCTTTCCGGCGTGGCGCGCACTACGGCGTTGCGTAGCATGACCTGGCTGACGCTGAGCTGGTGCGACAGCAGCGGCCAGAGATTCACATCAAGACGCATGTTTTCCGCCGTGACCAACGGCTGTGACGCGCCGGGCGCGGTCAGGCTCATTCGTCCGGCCAGGATGCTGAGTTTAGGCCAGACGTGCCAGCGCAGATCGCCGCCTATTTCCAGCCGATAACCACTACGCTGCTCAACCTGTTTCACCATATAGGATCGAAAATCGTTTGGGTTGACCAGCAACACCAGCGCCGTCATGCCCGCAACGATGACTACCAGCAAAATGGCCAGCGTGGTTATCACTCTTCTCATCACATCCCCATCTTCGCGATTTAATCTTTGTCGATACGACTGGCGACAGCGCCCTGCTGTCCGCGATATTTAGCGTCTTCACGACGGTTGTAGGGTCGCGCTGCCGGGCCAGAAAGCGGTTCGAAACTCAGCGCGCCGATTAGCATCCCTGGACGCAGCGCCAGCGGCAGCTTACCGGAATTATAGAACTCAAGCACAATGCGCCCTTGCCAGCCCGGATCGATACGGTGCGCAGTAACGTGCACCATCAAACCCAGGCGCGCCAGCGAGGAGCGGCCATCGAGCCAGCCGACCAGATCGTCTGGAATCGTGACCGACTCAAAGGTGACCGCCAGCGCCAGTTCGCCAGGATGCAGGAAAAAGGCTTCACCTTCTGGCAGCACGATTTCGTCGCTCATGACGCGATCGAGCGCGGCGCTGACTTCGTCTTTCGGACCGCTCAAATCAATAAAAGCCGCCGTGTGGCCACGAAAGGTACGGAACTGGTTGCCCAGACGTACATCGACGGTCGCGCCATTGATGCGCTCTACCGGCGGACGCGGTTCGATAGCTAACCTGCCGTCATCCAGCCAGGCTTCAATATCGCGGTCGCATAATCTCATTAACCTGTCTCCATGATATAAGTGTAGCGAACAGCCTGAAACTCGCGCCTCAGACGGTTCACAGCGCGTCAGACCTGACGCGTTCTATTCAAAAAACTGATTTATTTTGGCCTTGAGAATATCAATGGCAATACGGTTTTTTCCGCCGCGCGGCACAATAATGTCGGCGTACTGCTTTGACGGCTCAATAAACTGCAGGAACATTGGGCGCACGGTTTTCTGATACTGGCTCATCACTGAATCCATTGAGCGGCCGCGCTCGTTGACGTCGCGCTTCATGCGGCGCATCAGGCAGATATCCAGCGGCGTATCCACAAAGATAGAGAAGTTCAGCTCCTGGCGCAGGCGCGCGTCAGTCAGCAGCAGGATACCCTCCAGAATAATCACCTTCTTCGGCTTCAGGTGGATGCTGTCGCGGGTGCGCGTGTGTTCCACATAGCTATAAACCGGCAAATCAATATCCTGACCCGCTTTCAGCGCCTGCAGGTGTTGCAGCAGTAGATCGTGATCCATTGCGCTGGGATGGTCGTAGTTGGTTTTCACCCTCTCTTCCATGGTGAGGTGGGTCTGGTCCTTATAATAGGCATCCTCCGGGATCACCCCGATATGCTCGTCACCCACCTGGTCACGGATTTCACGATAGAGCGTGCTGGCGATTAAACTTTTTCCGGATGCGGAGGCACCGGCAATGCCCACAATCACGCACTGATGAGACTTGTCAGTCATACTTTTTAAAGACCTGATACTGGAGCCTGCGCTGTACGCGGATTAGGCGTTTTGACGCAGGACGAAATGGAGAGAGTTTGGTAGGCGCTAAGTATAGGGATTTCATTCTTTTGACGCCAGAGAAAAGCCGCCCGCGGGATTTCAGAATTTCCCCTTTATTAACTGGATCGTTTACCCGATAAACTAGCCGCTGGTTTGTATTAACTTATGCGGCTGGCGCATCAGGCGGCAGAAGATGACGCTGCACCCGCGCTGATGCGGAATTTTTCCTGCTGGCCCGTACTAAAGGAAGCATATGCACTGGAGAACCCTGACCTATTTTGGCGACAGCATGCTGCTCATCCCGACAGCGGTAATTATCGCGCTGATCCTGCCGTGGAAAAGCGATAACCGCCGCACGGTATGGTACTGGCTGTTGGCTTTTGGTCTGGCGGGCCTGCTGGTGAGCCTGTCGAAAATTCTGTTCCTCGGCTTCGGCATCGGCAGCGCCCGTTTCAATTTTACCGGCTTCAGCGGGCATAGCGCGATGTCGGCGACGCTCTGGCCAGTCATGCTGTGGCTGCTTTCTGGACGCTGGTCGAGCCTGTGGCGCGGCTTCGCTATTGGTATCGGCTACCTGATTCCGCTGCTGGTGGGTTTATCGCGCCTGGTGATCCATGCGCACTCCACCAGCGAAGTTGCCACCGGACTGCTGCTGGGCTTTACCCTGAGTTCCGCTTTCCTTCTCAGCCAGCGGCGCACCGCGCTGAAGGGTTTTAGCTGGCCACAAGTTGGCGTGGCTTTTTTAGTGCCGCTGCTGTTGTTGGGTCACGGCCGTGTCGCCACAACGCAACAGTTTCTTGAACGTTTCTCTGCCGATCTTGCTGGTCTGGAAAAGCCCTTTACCCGCGCCGATCTGTTTCGCCAGTAATCTCCTTGCGCCCTTTTGTACGGCAAAAGGGCCAGTCAATTCGTTGAATATCGCACAAATTTGATTTTACAGGCGCTTTGAGTCGGCGATGTGCTAGCATGCCACAAAGAGAATGACTGGCGCATTTTTCGTCGTTTCGGCGCGGTGCGCGCTGCCGGATTAGTGAATGAGTGCTGAACTATTATCCTCGCCGGATAAACCGCAAAACCGCTTGCTAAGCGCCCTGATTTTAGGGGTGCTTGCCTTTATGCTGACGCTTTTTTGTCTGGAACTGATCGTGTTCAGCGGTCGGATTTCTCCACTCTGGTTCGCCACTGCGTTGATGACCGTAGTGGTGTTTCGCGCGCCTTTGCGCCGTGCGCCGCTGCTGCTGCTGGGCTGCGTAGCCGGCACCGCGCTGGCTAACGCGCTAATCATCGGCCCTGAGCTGGCGAACCTGAAATTCTCCTTCATCAATCTGCTCCAGGCCCTGGTCGGCGGCGCGTTGCTGCGTCTGCTGCTCAAGCGGCAGCGGCCGCTCAACTCGCTGCTCGACTGGCTGCGCTTCGTGCTGTCAGTCGGCATAATTACCCCGCTGCTGGGCGGCCTGCTGGCGCTATGGGCCTTCCATATCCACGGCGATGCGACGCTCTCTTTTCTCTACACCTGGGTTATTTCGGAGGTGATTGGCATGCTGGCGCTTGGCCCGGTGCTGCTGCTGATGCCCTGGCCGCTCAGCACGCGCGCGCTGAGCCCGCGTCGCCTTACGGAGTTTCTGTTTACTCTGCTGTTAACCTTCGGCGCAGGCTGGCTGGCGCTGCGTTTTATGCCCTGGCCATTTACCTTTATCGTGGTGATCCTGTTCTGGTGTGCCGTACGGTTGCCGAAGCGCGATGCCTTTTTGCTGTTTCTGCTTAACGCCTGCTTTATCTCGCTGATTATGGCGCTGGGCCTGGTGACGATAGAGGCGCGCAACGCCTCGCCCGGCCAGATCGCCAACTGGCTGCCTTTTTTGCTGGTCTTGATCCCCAGCCACGTGATGGCGCTGGTAATGGACGCTTTTCAGCGCGAAAAACACCACATCAGCGAGAGCGAAACCCGTTTTCGCCACGCCATGGAGTATTCCGCCATTGGTATGGCGCTGGTCTCACCGGAAGGCGCCTGGCTTCAGGTTAATAACTCGCTCTGCCAGACGCTGGGCTTCCCCGCCGCCGAGCTGAAGAAGCTCACGTTCCAGCAAATCACCCATCCCGACGATCTGGAAATCGACCTGCTCCACGCCGATAAACTGCTGCGCGGCGAGATTGATGCCTACACCATCGAAAAGCGCTACTTCCGCAAAAGCGGTGAAATCGTCTGGGCGCGCCTTACCGTTTCCCTGGTGCGGGACGGCGCACGCCATCCGCTCTACTTTATCGCGCAAATTATCGACATCTCCGAGCTGAAGCAGAGCGAGCAGGTTAACCGTCATTTAATGGAGCGCATTACGCTGGCGAACGAAGCGGGCGAAATCGGCGTCTATGAATGGAACCTGATGAACAATGAGATGATGTGGGATCGCCGCATGTATGCGCTGTTTGGCCTGTCAGCGCATGAGCAGCCCAGCCGCGAGCTGTGGCGCAGTCTGGTGCATCCGGCCGATCGCGATCGGCTTGACCAGGCGCTGCTGAAGTCAGCAGAAAGCTCCGGCGTGTTCGATATGGAATATCGCATTCTGCGCGTCGACGGTGTGCGCACGCTGCGCACCCAGGCACGCCGCTTTTTCAGCCCGGACGGGCGCATCGAGCGCATGCTGGGCATTTGTCAGGATGTTACCCATCTGCGCAACCTGACCGACGCGCTGTTTCAGGAAAAAGAGCGTATGGCCATTACGCTCGATTCCATTGGCGAAGCGGTGATCAGCACCGACAGTGAAATGCGCGTCACCTTTATGAATCCTGTTGCCGAGCAGATGAGCGGCTGGCAACAGGAAGAGGCAGCGGGCAAACCCTTGAGCGAACTGCTGCATATTACCCATGGCCGTCAAGGTACGCCGGTTGAAAACCTGCTGCTGTGTCGTTTGCCAGTGGAGAAAACCACGCCGGATCTGGATGATGAACTGGTGCTGCACGCCGCAGACGGGCGCGTAGTAGAGATCCACTACAGCATTACCCCGCTGCGCACCCTTGAAGGCGAAGAGATCGGGGCGGTGATGGTCATTCAGGACGTTAGCGAATCGCGCAAGATGATAAAGCGCCTTAGCTACAGCGCACTGCATGATGCCCTGACGCGCCTGCCAAACCGCGCCAGCTTTGAGCGTCAGCTCCAGCGTTTGCTGAATGACGCCGTTGAACGCCAGCACCAGCATGTGCTGGCGTTTATCGATCTCGATAAGTTCAAAGCGGTCAACGATACCGCCGGGCATGCCGCAGGCGATGCGCTGCTGCGCGAACTGGCAGAGCTGATGCAGCACCATCTGCGCAGCACCGATTTCCTGGCGCGTCTCGGCGGTGACGAGTTCGCCCTGCTGATGCCGGAGTGCCCGATGCCGCAGGCGCGTGAAGTGGTACAGCGCCTTGTCGAGGCGGTCAATAATCACGCCTTTGGCTGGCTGGGCAGCTTTTACCGGGTGGGTGCCAGCGCCGGGCTGACGCTGATCACCGCGGAGAATGGTGTTGCCGCCGAGCTGCTGTCGCAGGCGGATATCGCCTGCTATCACGCTAAAAATGCGGGCCGTGGCAGGCTGTCAGTTTACCAGCTGCAGGATAGCTGAGCCGCTTGCCAGCCCTGAAAAGCTGCGCTAAAGTCGCCCCCTTTTTTCCGGGAGGGGCATCAGATGTTCATTGGTTTCGATTACGGTACGGCGAACTGTTCTATTGCGGTATGCGATAACGGCGCGCCACGCCTGCTGACGCTGGAAAAGGGTCAGCGCCTTTTACCCTCGATGATTGCCGCACCCACGCGTGAAGCCGTGAGCGAATGGCTCTATCGCCATCATCAGGTAGAAACGCCGGACGCGGAAACCACGGCGCTGTTGCAGCGCGCGCTGCGCTACAACCGTGAAGAGGACATCGACGTGTCGGCCGGTAGCGTGCAGTTCGGGCTGACTGCGCTGCAACACTACATGGTCGACCCGGAAGAGACCTGGTTCGTTAAATCCCCTAAATCCTTTCTCGGTGCCAGCGGGCTGAAACCGCAGCAGATTGCGCTGTTTGAAGATCTGGTGTGCGCCATGATGCGCCATATTCGCGAACAGGGCGAAGCGCAGCTTGAGGGCACGATCGATCAGGCGGTGATCGGCCGTCCTATCAACTTCCAGGGGCTCGGCGGCGACGAAGCCAATACGCAGGCGCAGGGCATTCTGCTACGCGCTGCGAAACGTGCGGGTTTCCGCGACGTGGAGTTTCAGTTTGAGCCGGTCGCAGCGGGGCTCGATTTTGAGGCAACGCTGGAGAAAGAGACGCGCGTGCTGGTGGTGGATATCGGCGGTGGTACCACCGACTGTTCCATGCTGCTGATGGGGCCGGAGTGGCGCAAGCTGTCGGACCGTCGCCAGAGCCTGCTCGGCCACAGCGGCTGCCGCGTCGGCGGTAACGATCTCGATATCATGCTGGCGTTTAAAACCCTGATGCCGCTGCTCGGCCTGGGCGGCAAAACGCAAAAAGGCACTGCCCTGCCCGCGCTGCCGTGGTGGAATGCGGTGGCAATCAATGACGTACCGGCTCAGAGCGAGTTCTACTCCGCCGCCTGCGGCAAGCTGCTGCGCGATCTGGTGCGTGACGCCGAACAGGGTGACGTGGTAGCGCATCTGCTGAAGGTCTGGCAGCAGAAGCTGGGCTATCGCCTGGTGCGCGCGGCGGAAGAGAGCAAAATTGCGCTTTCCGATCGTGCCTCTTTTGACGCCAGCCTGGACTTTATCGCGCCGCAGCTGCATAACGCCATCAGTGTCAACATGCTGCAGGAAGCGATTAATCAGCCGCTGGAGCGCATTCTGGAACAGGTGCATCTGGCGCTCGCCAGCTGCGACGCAAAACCGGAAGTGATCTATCTGACCGGCGGTAGCGCACGGTCGCCGGTGCTGCGCGCGGCGCTACAGCAGGCGCTGCCGGAGACGCCAATCGCCAGCGGCGATGATTTCGGCTCGGTAACGGCCGGCCTGGCGCGCTGGGCAGAGGTGATGTTTCGTTAAGCGAACAGCAAGCAGGCGGGAGAGTATGGTGCTAACGCAGATGGCATGGCCCGATCGCAAAGGCGCTTTACGCATCCCTGCTCGCTCGGCCCGCGCAATTACGCACCTCATCCCTGAGGTGCGCCCGTAAACGGGCCAACGTTAGACGTTGTTCAAAAACGCTCCCGGCGTTTTTTGTCCTTGTCGCGGGACGCTTTGCTCTTCGAGCCATGCCATCCGCTCAGATACTTGTGTGCGGCCTGAGAGTGCAAACGTCAGGCCGCTGCGCTATCAGAAGTTGATATTGGCGCTGATGCCGCCAACAAACGCATCTTTCACTTCGCTCACCGCGCCCGGCGCAACGATATACTGCACGTTCGGACGCACCTGCAGCCACTTCGCCAGCTTCACGTTGTAGTAAAGCTCGTAGTTATATTCTGAACCATCCTGAATCGGCAGATAGGTCGGGCTGTCGAAGTCCGTTTCACCGTTAGCCGCATTCTGCTGGCGCTGCGCGCGGGTGTAGTCGCTGTTTACGTGAATACGCGCTGCGGCAATGCCAATCTCATCCTCAGGGCGCGCGTCAAACGGCCCCGCCCAGGTAAAGGCGATTGACTGATAGTTATCGGTCCTCGAGGTTTTGTGGTCGTTCATCACGGCCTGAACGGAGACGCCAATACCCCGGCTCACGTCGCCACCCTGTGCGGTCAGCTGCTGCTGCAACAGCACATAGCCGCCATAGGCGTGATCTTTCTCCTGATAGCCGCCGTCGCGCCAGCTGCCGTAGACGTCGCCATTGGCTGACGAATAGTAGCCGCCGATGCGGTAGTTACCCGGCAGCTTGTCCGGGCCCAGCGTCGGTTTCCAGCCCAGTTCAACCGGCACCATGTTGCCCTCGGAGTTGCCGGTATCCAGGCGGAAGCCGTTACCGCGATCGTAGTTGGCGCGGTTCTGGTTATAGAAGCCGACCTGGAAGAAGACTTCCGGCGTGAAATTCACCTTCACACGGCCGCCCCACTGCGAAACCGGCCAGTTAAACCAGCGGTCGCCGCGCCAGTTACCCGCCTGGCCGCTGCCAAACGCCAGGTTCTGGAACTTGCTGTCAAAGTTGTCGAAGTCTTCACCGACGGTCACGCGACCCGCTTTCAGGTCGACCACGTCGTCAAACAGCCCTTTGCTCAGCCAGAACTGCGTCAGGCGCCAGGTTTGCCCACGGCCATAAACTTCCTGCACCGAGGACAACATGCCGGTGCGCGAGTCTGCAACCTGATCGGAAATGTTGCGTCCGTTACGGTCAGTGATGGTCATCTGGAACTGGGCATCCTGCCAGTCGAGCAGCTTTTCCAGATCGAGATTCAGGCCAAACGCCCACTGGTCGCTATAGCGCATTGAAGTATTGGTATCAGCGCCGCCGCCGAGGTTAGAGGCGCTTTCCATGGTGTAGTTAACGTCAAACTTGACGCCGTCATTTTCCAGCTGCGTTCGTGAGCCGCCCCAGTCACCAAACATATAGGGCGAGTCATAGCTGAACGCCTCTGCGGCCACAGCAGACGCACTCAGCATGGCAAACATCAGGGAGCCGGCCGCAATACGGCGCAGCGGGAAGCGTTGCACTGCTTTTTCACTGTTCATAATCATTCTTCTTATCTGGATTTAAGGTTATGCCCGGCAGAGGATAGTGCTGAGAAATGTTCAAGTTTTGTAAAAATGTGCGCAGGAACAGGCACTGAGTGGGTTTCTTCAAACAATTGTGAAAGGGATCGCTGAACGGAAACGCTTTGGCGCAAAGCGCATAATCTGGCACGCAAAATATAAGCGAGGCATCCAGGGCCTCGCTTTTTCATTTAGCGGCTGGCCTGCGCCAGTTTTTCAATTTCCTGCGGGGTGAGCCGCAGCTGGGTCGCGCCGATGAGATCATCCAGCTGCGCCAGCGACGTGGCGCTTACGATGGGCGCTGTGATACTCGGCCGCGCAATCTGCCACGCCAGCGCCACCTGGGTTGGCGTCACGCCGTGCGCGCTGCTGATTCCGTCGAGTGAGGCAAGGATGTTCAGGCCGCGCGGGTTGAGATATTTTTCCACCACGCCCTGCCCGCGCGCGCTTTTGCCGGCATCTGCCGCGCTGCGGTATTTACCGCTCAGGAAGCCGCTCGCCAGCGAGTAGTAGTTAATGACGCCCAGGCCATGCTCCGTTGCCACGGCTTCCAGCGCCGACTCATAGCCTTCGCGGTCATAGAGGTTGTACTCGGGTTGCAACGTCGCATAATGCGCCAGCCCATTCTCCGCGCTGATCGCTAACGCTTCCTGCAATCGCGGCGCGCTGTAGTTTGATGCGCCGATGGCGCGCACTTTGCCCTCTTTGATCAGGGAGTCGAACGCGGCCAGGGTTTCCGCCAGCGGCGTATCTTCATCGTCGCGGTGCGCCTGATAGAGATCGATATAGTCGGTTTGCAGACGGCGCAGTGAATCCTCGACCGCCTGACGGATATACTGGGGTTTCAGGCCGGTTTTTTCTGGCGACAGCGCCATGCCCACCTTGGTCGCCAGCACAATGCGATCGCGCTTGCCGCTCTTCTTCAGCCAGTTGCCGATAATGGTTTCCGACTCGCCGCCTTTATTGCCGGGAGCCCAGCGCGAATAGACATCAGCGGTATCGATAAACCACAGCCCTTTTTCTACCAGCGCATCCAGCAATGAAAACGACTGCTCTTGATCCAGCGTCCAGCCAAAGACATTGCCGCCGAACGTCAGCAACGGCACCTGAATGCCGGTATCGCCGAGCTGGCGAGTTTCAATCTGACTCATCATTTTCTCCTTTTACAATGAATAACCTGTCACAGAGCATAGCAAAAGGCGAAATGCCGCTTTATGCGTAACTGGTCGATAATAGTGTGTTAAAAGGCATACTTACTTTCTACTGACAGATATCCTTAATTCCTTCAACTTCTGCCCGATTTGTGGGTCTACACTCTGCTATTTGCAGGCTGCACGCGTTTCAGCCTGCGTTTTGGGGATTTCGCTACTGCTGGAGAGCAACCGATAACATGAACCGACCTTCCTTGTTGAAAAAAAGCCTGATTGCGCTGGTGGTGATTGCCGCCGCCGCAGGCGTTTATTACTGGTGGCAGCATCCCGCGCAACCCGATACCGATACTCAGGCTACCGCCCGGCCGCACCGTGGCAAAGGCGCGGGCGCCGGCCGTACGCTGGCACCCGTTCAGGCCGCGACGGCCGTTAGCCAGAGCGTGCCGCATTTTCTTAGCGGCCTCGGCACGGTGACCGCCGCGAATACCGTTACGGTGCGCAGCCGCGTCGACGGTGAGCTGATGGCGATTCACTTTCAGGAAGGGCAGCAGGTTAAGGCCGGGCAGCTGCTGGCAGAAATCGATGCGCGTCCTTACCAGGTGGCGTTAACCCAGGCGCAGGGCCAGCTGGCAAAAGATCAGGCGACGCTGGCAAATGCGCGTCGCGACCTGGCACGCTATGAGAAGCTTGCAAAAACCTCGCTGGTGTCGCAGCAGGAGCTGGATACCCAACGCTCGCTGGTAAGCGAAACCCAGGGCACCATCAAGGCGGACGAAGGCAGCGTGGCCAGCGCCCAGCTTAATCTCACCTACAGCCGCATCACCTCGCCCATTGACGGCCGCGTCGGCCTGAAGCAGGTCGATGTCGGCAACTACATCACCAGCGGTGATACCAATGGTCTGGTGGTGATCACCCAGACGCACCCTGTCGACGTGCTCTTTAGCCTGGCGGAAAATAATCTGCCGGAGATTATGCAGGCGCAAAAAAGCGGGCAGCCGCTGTTGGTTGAAGCCTGGGATCGTAGCAACCAGACGTTGCTGACGCAGGGCACGCTGCTCAGCATCGACAACCAAATCGACGCGACCACCGGCACCATTAAAATGAAAGCGCGCTTCGATAACCAGGATGACACACTTTTCCCCAACCAGTTTGTTAACGCGCGGCTGAAGGTCAACACCTTACAGGATGCGATTGTGATTCCTGCCGCCGCGCTGCAAATGGGCAATGAGGGCCACTTCGTCTGGGTCGTGAACAGCGACAACAAAGTCAGCAAGAAAAGCGTGACCGCTGGCCTGCAGGACAGTCACCAGGTCGTGATTAGCGCTGGCCTGAGCGCGGGTCAGCGCGTGGTCACTGACGGTCTGGACCGCCTGACGGAAGGCGCGCAGGTTGAGGTCGTTGCGCCGCAGAGCACCGAGCTGAAAAGCAGCGTTGCAGCACAACCGGCGAAAGGAGCACGCGAGTAATGCAGGTGATGCCTCCTGACGCCAGCGGCGGGCCGTCGCGTCAGTTTATTCTGCGCCCGGTCGCCACCACGCTGTTGATGATCGCTATTTTGCTGGCGGGTATTCTCGGCTACCGTTTTCTGCCGGTCTCCGCCCTGCCGGAAGTGGATTACCCCACCATTCAGGTGGTCACGCTCTATCCAGGCGCCAGCCCGGATGTGACCACCTCCGCGATTACCGCGCCGCTGGAGCGTCAGTTCGGGCAGATGTCAGGGCTGAAACAGATGGCCTCGCAGAGCGCAGGCGGCGCATCAGTCATTACCTTACAGTTCCAGCTGACGCTGCCGCTCGACGTCGCCGAGCAGGAAGTGCAGGCTGCCATCAACTCGGCCACCAACCTGCTGCCCAACGATCTGCCCAATCCGCCGGTTTATAACAAGGTGAATCCCGCCGATCCGCCGATCATGACGCTGGCGGTCACCACCAGCAGCATGCCGTTGACGCAGGTGCAGGATATGGTGGAAACGCGCGTCGCGCAGAAGATCTCCCAGGTTTCCGGCGTTGGCCTGGTCACGCTCTCGGGCGGTCAGCGTCCGGCGGTGCGCGTGCAGATGAATGCGCAGGCGCTGGCGGCGCTGGGACTGACCAGCGAGCAGGTGCGCACCGCAATCAGCAACGCCAATGTCAACTCAGCAAAGGGCAGCCTTGATGGCCCGGAGCGTTCCATTACCCTCTCCGCCAATGACCAGATGAAATCAGCGGAAGATTATCGCCAGCTCATCATCAGCTATAACAACGGTGCGCCGGTCAGGCTGGGCGATGTCGCTACTATCGAACAGGGTGCAGAGAACCGCTGGCTGGGGGCCTGGGCAAACCGCCAGGCCGCTATCGTGCTTAACGTACAGCGCCAGCCGGGCGCAAATATTATCGATACCGCTGACAATATCCGCGCGCTGCTGCCGTCGCTGACCGCCACGCTGCCAAAATCGGTTAACGTGCAGCTACTCACCGATCGCACCACCAATATTCGCGCCTCGGTCACGGATACCCGCCACGAACTGATGCTGGCGATCGGCCTGGTGGTAATGATTATCTATCTGTTTTTACGCAACGTGCCCGCGACGATTATTCCTGCGGTTGCCGTGCCGCTGTCGCTGGTCGGCACCTTCGCCGCCATGTATTTCCTCGGCTTCTCCGTCAACAACCTGACGCTGATGGCGCTAACCATCGCTACCGGCTTCGTAGTCGATGACGCCATCGTGGTGATCGAAAACATCACGCGCTATCTGGAGAAAGGCGAAAAGCCGCTCACCGCCGCGCTCAAGGGCGCAGGCGAAATCGGCTTTACCATTATCTCCCTGACCTTCTCGCTGATTGCGGTGCTGATCCCGCTGCTGTTTATGGGCGACGTCATTGGCCGCCTGTTCCGTGAGTTCGCCGTGACGCTGGCGGTGGCGATTTTGATTTCCGCCGTGGTCTCGCTGACGCTGACGCCGATGATGTGCGCGCGCATGCTGAGCGCCGAGTCGCTGCGCAAACAAAACCGCTTTTCCCGTGCCAGCGAAGCCTTTTTTGACCGGGTGATTGCGGGCTATGGCCGCGGGCTGCGCAAGGTGCTGGCGCATCCCTGGCTGACGCTGTCGGTGGCACTGGGTACGCTGGTGCTCACGGTGCTGCTGTGGATCCTGATCCCAAAAGGCTTTTTCCCGCAGCAGGACAACTCCATTATTCAGGGCACGCTTCAGGCTCCGCAGAGCGCCTCTTATGCCAGCATGGCGGATCGCACGCGCGACGTCGCCTCGCTGATTATGAAAGACCCGGCGGTGCAGAGCATGACCTCTTTTGTTGGCGTCGACGGTACCAACGCCGCGCTCAACAGCGCACGGCTGCAAATCAACCTCAAACCGCTGGATGAACGCGAGGATCGCATCCCGCAGGTGCAGCAGCGGCTGCAACAGATGGTGAGTCAGATCCCCGGCGTGACGCTATGGCTACAGCCGGTGCAGGATCTCACGATTGATACCCAGGCAACCCGCACGCCCTATCAGTTCACGCTACAGTCCGGTTCGCTGGGCGCGCTCAGCAACTGGGTGCCGAAACTGCTGGAGGCGCTGCGCCAGTCGCCGGAGCTGCGCGATATCAGCAGCGACTGGCAGGATCAGGGGCTGGAGGCCTACGTGAATGTCGACCGCGACAGTGCCAGCCGTCTCGGCATTAGCATGGCCGATATTGATAACGCACTCTATAACGCCTTCGGCCAGCGTCTGATTTCTACTATCTATACGCAGGCAAACCAGTATCGCGTGGTGCTGGAGCAGGATAACCGCGCCACGCCGGGCCTCGCCGGTCTGGAAGGCATTCGCCTGACCAGCACCGACGGCGGCAGCGTGCCGCTCAGCGCCATTGCAAAGATCGAGCAGCGCTACAGCGCGTTAAGCGTTAACCATCTCGACCAGTTCCCCTCGGCGACCTTCTCCTTTAATGTCACCGATGGCTATTCGCTGGGCGATGCGGTGAAAGCAATCAGTGCGGCGGAAGCGCGGCTGGGTATGCCGTCTGAGATGATGACGCAGTTCCAGGGCAGCACGCTGGCGTTTGAAGCGGCGCTGACCAGTACCATCTGGCTGATCGTGGCGGCCATTGTCGCCATGTATATCGTGCTCGGCGTGCTGTATGAAAGCTTTATCCACCCCATTACCATTCTGTCGACGCTGCCGACCGCGGGCGTTGGTGCGCTGCTGGCGCTGATGCTGAGCGGTAACGAGCTGGATATTGTCGCCATCATCGGCATTATTCTGCTGATCGGCATCGTGAAGAAGAACGCCATCATGATGATCGACTTTGCGCTGGCGGCCGAACGCGAGCAAGGGATGAAACCCTATGACGCTATCTATCAGGCGTGCCTGCTGCGTTTCCGCCCGATCCTGATGACCACGCTGGCGGCGCTGCTGGGCGCGCTGCCGCTGATGCTCAGCACCGGCGTCGGCGCGGAGCTGCGTCATCCGCTTGGCATCGCCATGGTCGGCGGGCTGATCCTCAGCCAGGTCCTGACGCTGTTCACCACGCCGGTCATCTATCTGCTGTTCGATCGTCTCGGCCGCGCGACGCGCCGCCGCTTTAGCGGCCAGGAGGCGCAGCAGTGAGATTCTTTGCACTGTTTATTCACCGGCCGGTCGCCACCACGCTGCTGACTATCGCCATCGCGCTGGCGGGCGTGCTGGGCTTTCGCCTGCTGCCGGTTGCCCCGCTGCCGCAGGTCGACTTCCCGGTGATTGTGATTTCAGCCTCGCTGCCGGGCGCGTCGCCGGAAACCATGGCGTCGTCGGTGGCGACGCCGCTGGAGCGCTCGCTGGGCCGCATCGCGGGCGTCAGCGAGATGACCTCCACCAGCTCGCTAGGCAGCACGCGCATTATTCTGGTGCTCGATTTTGATCGCGACATCAACGGCGCAGCGCGCGATGTGCAGGCAGCAATCAACGCCGCGCAGAGCCTGCTGCCGACCGGGATGCCGAGCCGTCCGACCTACCGCAAGGTCAACCCCTCGGACGCGCCGATTATGATCCTTACGCTGACCTCGGATATTTATAATCCCGGCCAGCTCTACGACTACGCCTCTACCCAGCTGGCACAGAAGCTGTCGCAAATTGAAGGCGTGGGCGACGTCACGGTGGGCGGTAGTTCACTGCCTGCGGTGCGCGTCGCGCTGAATCCCCAGGCGCTGTTTAACCAGGGCGTCTCGCTGGACGCCGTGCGCGAGGCGATTGCCAACGCGAACCAGCGCCGTCCCCAGGGCGCGGTAGAGGATCGCCAGCAGCGCTGGCAGCTGCGCACCAGTGACGAACTGAAAACCGCCAGTGAATATGCGCCGCTGGTGGTGCACTACAGCAACGGCGCAGCAGTCAGGCTCGCCGATGTCGCCAGCGTGCAGGACTCGGTGCAGGATGTACGCAACGCCGGGATGGCGGACGGCAAGCCCGCCGTGCTGCTGCTGGTGCGCAAGACGCCGGAAGCCAACGTTATCGACACCGTCGACCGCATTCGTGCCGAGATGCCTGTGCTGCACGAGACCATTCCCGCCGCCATTGATTTGCAAATTACCCAGGATCGCTCGCCGACGATTCGCGCCTCGCTGCATGAGGTTGAGCAGTCGCTGACCATCGCCGTGGTGCTGGTGATTATGGTGGTGTTCGTTTTCCTGCGCTCGGGCCGCGCCACGCTGATCCCCGCCGCTGCCGTGCCGGTATCGCTGATCGGCACCTTCGCCGCGATGTACCTGTGCGGCTTCAGCCTGAATAACCTGTCGCTGATGGCGCTGACCATCGCCACCGGTTTTGTGGTGGATGACGCTATCGTGGTGCTGGAAAATATTGCGCGCCATGTCGAAGCGGGCATGAAGCCGTTACAGGCAGCGCTGACCGGCGTGCGCGAAGTAGGCTTTACCGTGCTGTCGATGAGTTTGTCGCTGATTGCCGTCTTTTTGCCGCTGCTGATGGTCGGCGGGCTGATTGGGCGCTTTTTCTCTGAGTTTGCTATTACGCTGTCGGTGGCGATCGCCATCTCGATGGTGGTCTCGCTCACCCTGACGCCGATGATGTGCGCTTACCTGCTGAAGCCGCACGCGGCGCACAGCCAGCCGCGCAAGCGCGGCGCAGGCCGTCTGACGCTGGCAGTCCAGCAGGGATACGGCCGCTCGCTGGGCTGGGTGCTGAACCATGGCCGCTGGGTGCTGCTGCTGCTGTTTGGCACGGTCGCGCTTACCGTCTGGCTGTTTATTCAGGTGCCCAAAACCTTTATGCCAGAGCAGGATACCGGCCGTCTCTCCGGCTCCATCTCCGCCGATCAGAGCATCTCTTTTCAGGCGATACGCCAGAAGCTGCAGGATTTTATGGTGATCGTGAAAAACGATCCGGCAGTTGAGAGCGTGGTGGGCTTTACCGGCGGGATGCGTACCAACAGCGGCTCAATGTTTATCTCGCTGAAGCCGCTGTCAGAGCGCAGCGAGAGTGCCCAGGCGGTGATTGCCCGGCTGCGCGCCAAACTGGCGAAAGAGCCTGGCGCGAACCTCTACCTTAATGCGGTGCAGGATCTGCGCGCTGGCGGCCGTGAATCCAACGCCAGCTATCAGTATTCGCTGCTCTCTGACGATCTCGCCGCGCTGCGCGAATGGGAGCCGAAAATCCGCCAGGCGTTTGCCGCGCTGCCGCAGCTGGCAGACGTCAACTCGGACCAGCAGGATAAAGGCAGCGAAATGGCGCTGATCTATGATCGTGAAAGCATGGCACGCCTCGGCATTGACGTTTCGCAGGCCAACGCGCTGCTGAATAACGCCTTCGGCCAGCGGCAGATTTCCACTATCTATCAGCCGCTCAACCAGTACAAAGTGGTGATGGAGGTCGATCCGCGCTATACCCAGGACATCAGCGCGCTGGACCAGATGTTCGTGATTAACAGCGATGGCAAAGCGATTCCGCTGTCGTGGTTTGCCCGCTGGCAGCCCGCCAACGCGCCGCTGTCGGTTAACCATGAGGGGCTTTCCGCCGCCTCGACCATTTCGTTTAACCTGCCGGAAGGTATCTCGCTGTCGGAAGCGTCAGCGGCGATTGATCGCACCATGACCGCGATTGGCGTGCCGTCCAGCGTGCGCGGCAGCTTCGCCGGTACGGCACAGGTCTTTGAGCAGTCGCAGAGCAGCCAGCTGTGGCTGATGCTGGCCGCTATCGCCGCCGTCTATATCGTGCTGGGGATACTCTATGAGAGCTACGTGCATCCGCTGACCATTCTCTCTACGCTGCCTTCGGCGGGGGTCGGCGCGCTGCTGGCGCTATCGCTGTTCAGCACGCCGTTCAGCCTTATCGCGTTGATTGGTATTTTGCTGCTGATCGGCATCGTGAAGAAGAACGCCATCATGATGGTGGACTTTGCGCTCGATGCACAGCGCAGCGGCAACCTGAGCGCGCGCGACGCTATTTTCCAGGCCTGCCTGCTGCGCTTCCGCCCGATCCTGATGACTACGCTGGCCGCCCTGTTCGGCGCGCTGCCGCTAGTGATCACCAGCGGTGATGGTGCGGAGCTGCGCCAGCCGCTCGGCATAACTATTGCGGGCGGGCTGATTATGAGCCAGCTGCTAACGCTCTACACCACGCCGGTGGTCTATTTATATATGGATAAGCTGCGGCGCAAGCGTGGCACTATCGTCAACCCAGTGGAGAACTAAGGGGAGAGCAGAGACATGAACGCCCAAAACGCCACGGTTCGCTGGCAGCTATGGATTGTCGCTTTCGGCTTCTTTATGCAGACGCTGGACACCACCATCGTTAACACCGCGATCCCTTCAATGGCCCATGACCTGGGCGTCAGTCCGCTGCATATGCACGCGGTGATCGTCTCCTATGTGCTGACGGTGGCGGTGACTTTACCCCTGAGCGGCTGGCTGGCGGACCGCTTCGGCGTGCGCAATATCTTCTTCAGCGCCATCGTGTTGTTTAGCGTCGGTTCGCTGCTGTGCGCCCTCTCCTCAACGCTCGATCAGCTGGTGATGGCGCGCGTGGTACAGGGCATCGGCGGCGCGATGATGGTGCCGGTTGGGCGCCTGACCGTCATGAAGATTGTGCCGCGCGAGCAGTATATGTCGGCGATGACCTTTGTCACGCTGCCGGGGCAGATTGGCCCGCTGGTCGGCCCGGCGCTTGGCGGCGTGCTGGTGGAGTACGCCAGCTGGCACTGGATCTTCCTGATTAACATCCCCGTCGGCATTATCGGCGCTATCGCGACAATCATGCTGATGCCGAACTACTCGATGCAGACGCGGCGCTTCGATTTCCTCGGCTTTCTGCTGCTGGCGGCCGGCATGGCGACGTTAACGATGGCGCTCGACGGCCAGCGCAGCAGCGGCGGCTCTCCCCTGCTGCTCGGGGCGATGATCCTGATCGGCGTTTTCTCGCTGCTCTTCTACCTGATGCATGCACGCAACAATGACAATGCGCTGTTCAGCCTGAAGCTGTTTGACAACCGCATCTACTCCATCGGTCTGATCGGCAGCTTTTTGGGCCGCATCGGCAGCGGCATGCTGCCGTTTATGACGCCGATCTTTTTGCAGGTTGGCATGGGCTTCACGCCGTTTCACGCCGGGCTGATGATGATCCCGATGGTGCTCGGCAATATGGGCATTAAGCGTGTGGTGGTACGCATCGTTAACCTGTTCGGCTACCGCAACGCGCTGGTCGGCACCACGCTGGCGCTCGCGGTGGTGGTGCTGCTGTTCCCGCTGGTGGCGCTGCTCGGCTGGATCTGGCTGCTGCCGCTGGTGCTGCTGATGCAGGGCATGGTGAACGCGCTGCGTTTCTCCTCCATGAATACCCTGACGCTAAAAGATCTGCCGGACGATCTCGCCTCCAGCGGCAATAGCCTGCTGTCGATGATTATGCAGCTGTCGATGAGTATCGGCGTCACTATCGCCGGTCTGCTGCTGGGTGCGTTTGGCCAGGATGCGCTGGGAAACAGCGACAATACCCATAGCATGTTCGTCACCGCTTACGCCTGCATGGCGCTGATTATTGCCCTGCCCGCGCTGGTGTTCTGGCGCGTACCGCAGGAAACCAGTAAAAACGTCGATCTGCGACGCCGGAGAAAACCATGAAGTCCCCTTTGCGCCTGGGTATCAGCGCCAAACTGTTTTTAGCGATTTTTTCTACCTGTATGCTGGTACTGATCACCATGCACTGGGGCGTCCGCCTGAGCTTTGAACACGGCTTCGTTGACTATATTAAACGCGGCAATGAGCAGCGGCTCGCCATGCTCGGCGACGCGCTGGCCGATCAATATGAACAGCACGGCAACTGGGATTTCCTGCGCCATAACGATCGGCTGGTCTTCACCATGCTGCGCTCGCTGGAGCAAAATCCCGACAGCAACAACCAGCTGCCGCCGCACGGCTGGCGCACCCAGTTCTGGATTATCGATCAGCAATACAAGGTATTGGTCGGCCCGCGCGCGCCGGTGCCGCAGGAGGGCTCGCGGCGCAATATCACCACCAGCAACGGCAAAATCGTCGGCTGGGTGGTGGGTTCGCCACCGGAACGCCTGACGCGCAGCACCGATATTAACTTCGACCATCAGCAAAAACGCACCAGCTGGCTGATTGTCGGCCTGTCAACGCTGCTCGCGGCGCTGGTGACCTGGCTGATGTCGCGCGGTTTGCTGGCCCCGGTAAAACGGCTGGTGGCAGGCACTCACCACCTTGCGGCGGGGAATTTTGCCACGCGCGTCGAGGTGGGCAGCCATGATGAACTGGGCCAGCTGGCGCAGGACTTTAACCGCCTTGCCAGCTCCCTTGAGAAGAACGAGAGCATGCGCCGCGCTTTTATGGCCGATATTTCCCACGAGCTGCGCACGCCGCTGGCGATCCTGCGTGGCGAGCTGGAGGCGATGCAGGATGGCGTGCGCAAGCTGACGCCGGAGGCGATCGGCTCGTTGCAGAGCGAGGTCGGCGTGCTCAGCAAGCTGGTGGACGATCTGCACCAGCTGTCGCTTTCGGATGAAGGCGCCCTCGCCTATCGCAAACAGGCCACCGATCTGGTGCAGCTGCTGGAGGTGACGGCGGGCAGTTTTAACGAGCGCTACCGCAGCCACGGCCTCACGCTCTCCTTGCAGATGCCGGACGAAGCGCCCTTTTTTGGCGATCCCGATCGCCTGATGCAGCTGTTCACTAACCTGCTGGAGAACAGCCTGCGCTACACTGACGCGCCAGGCCAGGTCGAGGTGCGGCTGTGGTATGAAGCGCCCTGGTGGCAGATGAGTTTTGCCGACAGCTCGCCGGGCGTTGACGCAGCGCAACAGGCGCAGATCTTCGAGCGCTTTTTCCGCACCGAAGGCTCGCGCAACCGCGCCAGCGGCGGTTCAGGCCTGGGGCTGGCGATCTGTAAAAATATCGTTGACGCGCACGGCGGCCATATCGCTGCGGAGCACTCTGATTTAGGTGGACTGAAAATCACGCTACAATTGCGCTATGTTCCCCAGCCGTGATTGAAGATGACCCCGGAAAAAAACGACCCGCTGATTCTGGTAGTGGAAGACGAGCCGAAGCTGGCGCAGCTAATGATCGACTATCTGCAGGCTTCCAACTACCGCACGCACCATATTGCCCACGGCAGCGAGGTGCTGCCTTTTGTCCAGCAGACGCCGCCCGACCTGATGTTGCTGGATCTGATGCTGCCTGGCAGTGATGGCCTGACGCTGTGCCGCGAAATCCGCCGCTTTTCCGAGCTGCCGATCATTATGGTCACGGCGCGCACCGAGGAGATCGATCGCCTGCTTGGGCTGGAAATTGGCGCAGACGACTATATCTGCAAGCCGTTCAGCCCGCGTGAAGTGGTGGCGCGCGTGAAAACAATCCTGCGCCGCGTGAAGCGCGTGCCGGAAGAGGCGGGCAAAGCCTCGCTGCTGAAAATTGATGAGGCGCGTTTTCAGGCGAGCTGGCGCGATCTGCCGCTGGAGCTGACGCCCGCTGAGTTCCGGCTGCTAAAAACCCTGGCGCTGGAGCCGGGGAAAGTCTTTTCGCGCGAACAGCTGCTGAACCATCTCTACGACGACTACCGCGTCGTCACCGACCGCACCATCGATAGCCACATTAAAAACCTGCGTCGCAAGCTGGAAAACCTCGACGCCGACCAGCCGTTTATCCGCGCCGTCTATGGCATGGGCTATCGCTGGGAAGCGGATCTGTGTCAGTTGATCTAGATCAATTGATTTACCGCGCCCGCTGCCTACAATTCCGCACCTTTTGCCGGGCCGTGATCTTTATCACGGCCGCTGCACGTGCCGCACCCGGCGGCATGCTGACCTGACATCAGTGAGAACACCATGAAACCTGAACTCCTTTCTCCAGCGGGAACGCTGAAGAATATGCGCTACGCCTTTGCCTACGGCGCGGACGCGGTCTATGCCGGCCAGCCGCGCTACAGCCTGCGCGTGCGCAACAACGAATTTACCCACGACAACCTCGCCAGAGGCATTACCGAAGCACACGCACTGGGCAAAAAGTTTTATGTGGTGGTCAATATCGCCCCGCATAACGCCAAGCTAAAAACCTTTATTCGTGACCTGACGCCGGTAGTGGAGATGCAGCCGGACGCGCTGATCATGTCCGATCCCGGCCTGATTATGCTGGTACGCGAGGCCTTTCCGCAGATGCCGATCCATCTCTCCGTGCAGGCCAATGCGGTCAACTGGGCGACGGTGAAGTTCTGGCAGCAGATGGGGCTGACGCGCGTGATCCTGTCGCGCGAGCTATCGCTGGAAGAGATCGCTGAGATCCGCCAGCAGGTGCCAGAGATGGAGATTGAAATTTTCGTGCACGGCGCGCTCTGCATGGCCTACTCCGGACGCTGCCTGCTGTCGGGCTATATGAACAAGCGCGATCCCAATCAGGGAACCTGCACCAACGCCTGCCGCTGGGAGTATAAAGTCGAGGAAGGCCAGCAGGACGAGGTGGGCAATATCGTCGAGGTGCAGGAAGTGGCGCCGACGCTGGGGCTTGGTCAGCCGACCGACAAGGTCTTCTTGCTGGAAGAGAAGATGAAGCCAGGTGAGGTGATGAGCGCCTTTGAAGATGAGCACGGCACCTACATCATGAATTCGAAAGATCTGCGCGCGGTGGCGCACGTTGAGCGCCTGAGCGAAATGGGCGTGCACTCGCTGAAGATCGAAGGCCGCACCAAATCCTTCTACTACTGCGCGCGCACGGCGCAAGTCTACCGCCGCGCGATTGACGATGCCGCGGCCGGGAAGCCCTTTGATCCAGAACTGCTGACCACGCTGGAAGGCCTGGCGCATCGTGGCTATACCGAAGGCTTTTTACGCCGCCATACCCACGACAGCTACCAGAACTACGCGCAGGGCTATTCGATTTCCGAGCGCCAGCAGTTTGTGGGGGAATTTACCGGCGAGCGGCGCGGCGACTGGGCAGAAGTGGCGGTGAAGAACAAGTTTTTGCTCGGCGACAGCGTGGAGATCATGACGCCAAACGGTAATCTCAACTGTACGCTGGAGGCGATGCAGGATGCGCGCGGCGCGGCCATTGACGTTGCGCCTGGTGACGGCCACCGCGTCTGGATGCCGGTGCCCGCTGGCGTCGATCTGGCATTTGCTTTGCTGCTGCGTAATTTCACCGACGGCAGCAGCACACGCGATCCCCATAGCAAATTTCTCACGTCCTGCAAGTAATCAGGCGAAGTTAGAACGGGATCACAGACCGCCGCTGCGTGCTCCTTTATAGTCGCGCCTGCTGCTAACGAGTAACAATTAATAGCTGTTGTATCAGGAACCACCTCATTCACCCGCCCGGCTCCCCCGTGCGGGTTTTCTTTTTTGCGCTTTTCTCCCGTAAAATTCCCGCTCTGACTATGCTATAAGCAGAAATCTTTGTGGATTCTCCAGGAACGGATAATGGAAAAACAACCGCTTACTCTGTTAATTCTAAATGGCAAAGGTGCAGGCAACGAGGATTTACGCACCGCGATAACGACGCTGCGCGATGAGGGATTTGCTATCGCGGTGCGCGTCACCTGGGAGAAAGGCGACGGTGAACGCTTTGTCGAGGAGGCAATTAAGCTGGGCGCAGAAACGGTAGTCGCAGGCGGCGGCGATGGCACCATCAACGAGATTGCCACCGCGCTCGCCGCGATTAACACAGAACAACGGCCGATATTGGGCATTCTTCCTCTTGGCACCGCTAATGATTTCGCCACCAGCGTTGGCATCCCCGCTGAAATGGAGCCCGCGCTGCGTCTCGCCGTTCAGGGCAAAGCCCATATTATCGATCTGGCGCGCGTCAATAAGGAGCGCTACTTCATCAATATGGCGACCGGCGGTTTCGGCACGCGTATTACTACTGAAACGCCGGAAAAGCTGAAGTCCGCGCTGGGCGGCGTCTCCTACTTTATCCACGGCCTGATGCGTATGGATACGCTGAAACCCGACAGCTGCGAGATTACCGGCCCCGATTTTCACTGGCAGGGCGATGCGCTGGCAATTGGCGTGGGCAACGGCCGTCAGGCGGGCGGCGGGCAGCGCCTGTGCCCGTCGGCGCTGATCAATGACGGGCTGCTGGATCTCAGTATTGTCACCGCGCAGGAACTCCTGCCGACCCTCCTGCATTCGCTGACCAGCAATGATGAGAACCCAAATATCGTGACCGCTAAACTCAAATCGCTTCACATCGTTTCGCCGAACGAGATGACGTTTAATCTGGATGGTGAGCCGCTTTCTGGCTGCGAGTTTGAGATTGAGGTGATGCCGGAAACCCTGAGCTGCCGCCTGCCGCCGCAGTGCGCGCTGCTGGCTTAGCCAGCTGAACGTTCCGAACTCACGCGGGCTGCATGGCCCGCGTTTTGCTATTCTGCCACCGGTAAAAAGCAGGTTTTACTGCCGCAGGCCGACCTGAAATTCTCTCTGTGATTGCCTTCACAACTCTGCAACCTCAACTTGTATGGTAGTATAAATGCGCGTACTTTTTCAGCATTGACTGCTGAATGAAGGCCACGAAAGATGAAAATTGTTAACGCCGAAGTGTTTGTAACCTGCGCAGGCAGAAACTTCGTTACGCTGAAAATCACCACCGATGAAGGCATTACTGGCATTGGCGACGCAACGCTCAACGGCCGCGAGTTGCCAGTCGCCTCCTACCTGAAAGATCACGTCTGCCCGCAGTTGATTGGCCGCAACGCGCATCAAATCGAAGATATCTGGCAGTACTTCTATAAAGGCGCTTACTGGCGTCGCGGTCCGGTCACCATGTCGGCCATCTCTGCGGTCGATATGGCGCTATGGGATATCAAAGGCAAAGCCGCCAATATGCCGCTCTATCAGCTGCTGGGCGGCGCGTCGCGCACCGGCGTGATGGTCTATTGCCACACCACCGGCCATACCATCGACGAAGTGATGGACGACTACGCGAAGCATAAAGAAATGGGCTTCAAGGCGATCCGCGCGCAGTGCGGCGTGCCGGGCATGAAAACGACTTACGGCATGGCGAAAGGCAAAGGCCTGGCGTATGAACCGGCAACCAAAGGCGACTGGCCGGAAGAGCAGCTGTGGTCAACCGAGAAGTACCTCGACTTTACGCCGAAGCTGTTTGCCGCCATCCGCGACAAATTTGGCTTTGATGAGCACCTGCTGCACGATATGCACCATCGCCTGACGCCGATTGAAGCGGCACGCTTTGGCAAGAGCGTCGAGGATTACCGCCTGTTCTGGATGGAAGATCCAACGCCCGCTGAGAACCAGGAGTGCTTCCGCCTGATCCGCCAGCACACCGTTACGCCAATTGCGGTTGGCGAAGTCTTCAACAGCATCTGGGACTGCAAGCAGCTGATCGAAGAGCAGCTGATCGACTATATTCGCACCACCATCACCCACGCGGGCGGCATCACCGGCATGCGCCGCATCGCCGACTTCGCCTCGCTTTATCAGGTGCGCACCGGCTCACATGGCCCGTCCGATCTTTCACCGGTCTGCATGGCCGCCGCGCTGCACTTTGACCTGTGGGTGCCGAACTTTGGCGTCCAGGAATATATGGGCTTCTCCGAGCAGATGATGGAGCTGTTTAACGCCAACTGGACCTTCGAAGACGGCTATATGCATCCAGGCGATAAACCCGGACTGGGTATCGAATTCAACGAAAAACTGGCGGCGAAATATCCCTACGAACCCGCCTATCTGCCGGTTGCCCGTCTGGAAGACGGTACGCTGTGGAACTGGTAAGGAGCGCATCATGAAAAGTGTCGTGATAGAACAACCCGGTGAACTGGTGCTGGCCGAACGTCCGCTGCCAACGCCTGCGGCAGGCGAAGTCCGCGTAAAGGTGAAATACGCCAGCATCTGCGGTTCCGACGTGCATATCTGGCACGGCCATAATCCGTTCGCCAAATACCCGCGCGTCATCGGCCACGAGTTTTTCGGCGTAATTGACGCTGTGGGAGACGACGTCGACGCCAGCCGCATCGGTGAACGCGTGGCGGTCGATCCGGTTGTCAGCTGTGGTCACTGCTATCCCTGCTCGGTGGGCCGCCCTAACGTTTGCACCACGCTAAGCGTGATCGGCGTCCACCGCGACGGCGGCTTCAGTGAATATGCTGTTGCTCCGGCCAGCAATGCCCATACGCTGCCTGCTTCGATCCCGGACAAACTCGCCAGCCTGGTGGAACCCTTCACTATCGCCGCCAACATCACCGCGTTCCTTAAACCACAGCCGCAGGATGTGGCGCTGATTTACGGCGCGGGCCCGATGGGCCTGACAGCGATTCAGGTGCTGAAAGGCGTTTACAAGGTGGCGCAGGTGCTGGTGGTGGATCGCCTGCCAGAACGGCTGGAACTGGCGCAAGCCAACGGCGCTGACCGCGTATTTAATAACGCCGAGATCCCGCTGGCGGCCCAGCTTGAAGGCGTACAGCCAACGCTGATTATTGATGCAGCCTGTCATCCGTCGATCCTCGCGGAAGCCGCGGCGCTGGCGTCACCGGCGGCGCGCATCGGGCTGCTGGGCTTCTCCGGCGAGCCGTGCAGCATCACGCAACAAAGCCTGACCAGTAAAGAGCTGTCGCTGTTTACCTCTCGCCTCAACAGCCACCGCTTCCCGCTGGTGATTGAGTGGATGGAGCAGGGGCTGATTCAGCCGGAAAAACTGGTTACGCACTACTTTTCGCTCAGCGAAATCGAACGCGCCATGACGCTGTTCGAAAAAGACCCCCGTACCTGCTGTAAGGTCGTTTTACAGATGCAGTAACCTTGCCTCACCGGGGATACAGCCGGCAGCGTGCTGCCGGCGTTACACCACTATAAAAAAGCGTTGGAGCCACTATGTTTAAAAATCTGCGCTGGACAATCGTACTGCTGCTGTTTCTTGTTTACATGATCAATTACCTCGATCGTGTTGCCCTTTCCCTTACCCTACCGCTGGTTGAAAAAGATCTGGCGATCAACGCTGAGCAGTTCGGCATGATCTTTGGCAGCTTCTTTTTTGGCTATGCCCTGTTTAACTTCGTTGGCGGCGTCGCCACGGATCGCTTCGGCCCTAAAATTGTGCTGGGTATTGCGGTCGGCATGTGGTCGCTGTTCTGCGGCATGACCGCGCTGGCAACCGGCTTCTGGTCGATGCTGATCCTGCGCGTGCTGTTCGGCATGGCGGAAGGCCCGATCTGCGCCTCGGCCAACAAAGCCATTAACGGCTGGTTCCCGAAAAAACAGGCCGCGACGGCGATGGGCCTGCTGAGCGCCGGTTCGCCGCTGGGCGGCGCGGTTGCTGGTCCGATTATTGGCTATCTCGCCCTCGCCTTTGGCTGGCGTCCGGCTTTCGTCATCATCTGCCTGATTGGTCTGGTCTGGATGGCAATCTGGCTGTTCGTCTCGGCGGATAACCCGGCGAAAAGCAAACATGTCTCTGCTGAAGAGCATGCGCTGATTGACAAAATGAAAGCCAGCCAGCCGGGTGAAGAAGCTGACCTTGCGCAGGCGTCACACGGTTTCGGCTACTATCTGCGTCAGCCGATTATCCTGGTCACCGCCTTTGCTTTCTTCTGCTACAACTACATTCTGTTCTTCTTCCTGAGCTGGTTCCCGGCCTATCTGGTGCAGGCGCACGGCCTCGATATTAAATCGATGTCGATTACGACCATGATCCCGTGGATTGTTGGCTTCGTTGGCCTGGCGCTCGGCGGCTGGATCTCCGACAAGATCTTCAACATTACCGGCAAGTTACTGTTGTCCCGCAAAATTGTGCTGGTGGTCTCACTGTTCGCCGCTGCCGTTTGTGTGGCGCTGGCGGGTACGGTAAAAGAGGTCAACTCTGCGGTGATGATGATGTCGATCTCGATTTTCTTTCTCTATATCACTGGCGCAATCTACTGGGCGATTATTCAGGACGTGGTGCATAAGAGCCGTGTTGGCAGCATCAGCGGCTTTATCCATCTGGTCGGCAGTCTGTCAGGGATTATCGGTCCGATCGTGACCGGCTTTATCGTGCAGCACACCGGCAAATTTGACAGCGCCTTTGTGCTGGCGGGCTGTGTCGCCGCCGTGGGTGCCTTCCTGGTGCTGTTCGTTATCCGCAGTCCGAAAGTGAGCAACAAGCCGGTTTCGGTATAAACAGACGCACATGACTGATTCACGGGGCGCATGACGCCCCGTTTGCCATAAGGACGGACTATGTTAGAGATTGATCGCCTTCCCGCCGACGTACAGCGCCCGCGCTACGATCGCAGCACGCTGAAAACCCGCATGGTGCATATCGGCTTCGGCGCTTTCCATCGTGCGCATCAGGCGCTGTGCAGCGACAAGCTGGCGGAACAAGGCAGCGACTGGGGCTACTGTGAAGTTAACCTCAACAGCGGTGAGCTGATTCAGGCGCTGCGTCAGCAGGATCACCTGTACACCCTCACCGAGATGGCTGATGACTCGCTCAATACGCGCGTGATAGGTGTCATCACCTCGGCGCTGCACGGCAAAGGTGATGGCATCGAGGCGGTGATCGCCGCCATGAGCCAGCCAGATGTCGCCATCGTTTCTATGACGGTAACGGAGAAAGGCTATTGCCACCATCCGGCCAGCGGCGATCTCAATCCCGGGCATCCCGATATCCAGCACGACCTGGCCCATCCTGATGCGCCGCGCTCGCTGCCGGGCCTGATTCTGGCGGCGATACGCCGCCGTCGCGATGCTGGATTGCCGCCGTTTAGCGTGATGTCCTGTGACAATATGCCGGAGAACGGCCACGTTACGCGCAATGTGATTGTACAGCTGGCGCAGCGTCAGGAGAGCGATCTGGCGGACTACATTCAACAGCACGTCACCTTCCCGTCCACCATGGTGGATCGTATTGTTCCGGCGATGACCGATGAGGCTTTTTCCCAGCTGGCTGAACGTCTCGGCTGTAGCGACCCGGTCGCGGTCGAGGCAGAGCCTTTCTTCCAGTGGGTCATTGAGGATAACTTCGTCAGCGGCCGCCCGGCCTGGGAACAGGCAGGCGCGGAGCTGGTGCAGGACGTGCTGCCGTTTGAAGAGATGAAGCTGCGTATGCTCAACGGCAGCCACTCGTTTCTGGCTTATCTCGGCTTTTTGTCCGGCTATGAATACATCAGCGACTGTATGGCCGATGCAAACCTGCGCACCGCCGCGCGTAAGCTGATGCTGGAGCAGCAGGCTCCTACGCTGCGTACCCAGGGCGTTGATCTCACCGCCTATGCCGATTCGCTGATTGCGCGCTATGAAAATCGCGCCATTAAGCACCGTACCTGGCAGATCGCCACCGACGGCACGCAGAAGCTGCCGCAGCGTATGCTCGACAGCGTGCGCTGGCACCTGCGTAACGGCAGTAGCTGCGACCTGCTGCTGCTGGGCGTCGCGGGCTGGATGCGCTACGTTGGCGGCGTGGATGAGCAAGGCGCACCGATTGAGATCCGCGATCCGCTGAAAAGCGAGCTGGCTGAACGCGTGGCCAGCAGCGCCGAAGGCGAAGCGCGCGTCAGGGCGCTGCTGGGGATGAAAGCCGTATTTGGCGAGGATCTGGCACAAAATGAAGCGGTCGTTGCCACGCTGACGCGTTTCTGGTTACAGCTGCGGGAACAGGGCGCACGCGCTACCGTGGCGCAGCTCGTCACTACGCTGTAATTGTTCAGTATCAAAAGCGCTGGCGCAGTTGCAGCGCGCTGATTAGACTGACACTTTCCCAACGGGCTGGCTTCGGCCAGCCGTAATACGGATATGCCGCATGTCAATCGCCTATACCATCACCACCAGCGAACCGGTTAACCAGCAGATTTACCGTTATCTGCGTAAGGATATCGTGACCTGTGCAATCCGGCCGGGTTCGCTGCTGTCAGAAAAAGAAGTTTCAGCCCGATTCAACGTATCGCGTCAGCCGGTGCGCGAAGCCTTTATCAAGCTGGCGGAAGCGGGTCTGGTGCAGGTGCTGCCGCAGCGCGGCACGTTCGTGCGGAAAATCTCTGCACGCCGCGTCGCAGATGGCCGGTTTATCCGTGAGGCGGTAGAAGTGTCGGTGGTACGGCGCGCGGCGCTGGAGATTGAACCGACCGCGCTGATGGCGCTTGACCATAATCTGCAGCTACAAAAGCTCGCGGCCGAACGCCACGACAGCCAGGCGTTTCTCAGCCTCGACGACGAGTTTCATCGGCTGATTGCCGAGAGCATCAACTGCGCACTGGCGTGGGAAACGGTGGAAAATATCAAAGCGGCCATGGACCGCGTGCGCTTCCTGACGCTGAGCGAAGTTTCACCGCCCGAGAGCCTGATTGAGCAGCATGAGGAGATTTTGTCTGCACTGAAGGCGCATGATGCCGATGCAGCCGAAGCCGCGATGCGCCGACATTTGCAGGAGATGATTTTCTCTATTACGCCGATTGCCGAGCGCAACAGCGAGTGGTTTGAATCGCCCTAGGCCGCGCTGAATAATGAAGAAGACCAGCGCCCTGCTGGCCTTCTCATTACGATATGCTCCGCCGTAACCACCGTCCTTTTTAATGCCCTACCACCAGCGGTGAAAATGGTGTACCGGCCCGATCCCCTTGCCCACTTCCAGCGTATCGGCCTGCATTAGCGCCAGTTGCAGCCAGCCTTTCGCCTCACGCAGCGTCTCTGCCCAGTTTGCATGGCGCGGACGCAGCGCGGCCAGTGCGGCAGAGAGCGAACAGCCGGTACCGTGTGTGTGCCGCGTGTTAACGCGCGGTGCGGTAAAACACTCGGCACCGTCGTGCGTGATCAGCCAGTCCGGGCTTTCGCTGTCGCCGAGATGGCCGCCTTTCATCAGCACTGCCTGGCAGCCGAGCGCCAGCAGCGCTTCGCCCTGCGTCAGCATGGCGTCTTCGTTATGCGCAGGCGCACAGTCAAGCAGCGCCGCCGCTTCCGGCAGATTAGGCGTGATCAGCGATACCTGCGGCAGCAGTAGTTCGCGCACGCTGGCGACCGCGTCTGGCGACAGCAGCGCATCGCCGCTTTTCGCCACCATGACCGTATCCAGCACCACATAAGGGATAGCGGCTCGCTTCAGCTTTTCCGCTACGATCTGCACAATCGCGGTTTCAGAAAGCATACCGATTTTCGCCGTGTCTATGCGCACGTCGCTTAAAACCGAATCGAGCTGTGCGCCGACAAACTCAGGTTCTATGCGGTAGACCGACTGCACGCCACAGGTATTTTGCGCCACCAGCGCGGTAATCACGCTGGTGCCATAGGCTCCGAGCGCAGAAAAGGCTTTGAGATCGGCCTGGATCCCTGCGCCGCCGCTGGGATCGGTACCGGCGATGGTTAAGGCGTTAATACGTTTCATGCGCGCGCCTCCTGTGCCTGCTGCCATAAAGCATCGATAAACAGCGTGGCAAAGCTGCCCGGCGCGCCGGTCTGCGCAGCGGCTATTTCGCCCGCTCGCGCCATTACGCGACAGGCGCTGGCGACGTTAATCAGCCGTTCGCCCGGCAGGCTGCAAAAGGCCGCGACCACGGCGGAAAGCGCACAGCCGGTGCCAACGACGCGCGTCATCAGTGCGCTGCCGCCAGGCACGCTGAGCGTCTGGCTGCCGTCGGTAACGTAATCGACCTCACCGCTGATCACCACCAGGGTGTGATGCTTTTGTGCCAGCTGGTATGCCGCCTCCAGCGCCGCTTCTGCCTGATGCTGTGTATCGACACCGCGTCCTCCTTCACTTTGTTGTGCCAGCGCAAGGATTTCAGAGGCGTTGCCGCGCACGGCGGCGGGCTGTAGCGCCAGTAATTGATGGCAGAAGTCGGTGCGCAGCGTCAGGGCGCCGACCGCAACGGGATCGAGCACCCAGGGCGTGTGTGCCGCACGAGCAGCGTTCACGGCTGCCAGCATGGCATCGCGGCGATCGCGGGTCAGCGTGCCCACGTTAATCAGCAAGGCATCGGCTACGGCGGCAAACTGCGTTGCTTCTTCAGCATCAATGACCATGGCGGGCGAGGCGTGAAGCGCCAGCAATACGTTGGCGGTGACGTTCTGCACCACATCATTGGTCATGCAGTGCACCAGCGGCTGCCGCTGAACGAACCGGGCGAGAACGGGCGCGAAATGCACGTCAGAAAAGCGTTGAGGTTGGTGGATCATCATAACTCCCAACCGGCGAACAAGAAGGCGAATGCGGTCAGGCATCTGACTTCCCTACGCTGGCATTATCCAGATCAGGTAATACGGGTCTTTCTCAGCCTTCACAAAGAAGGGCACCCCGAGTCATTGGGTATGAATTAGCTTACTTTTGCCAGCCTATGGGAAGTTGCTCGCTGACGCAAGCTTGCCCTTCCGGTTATCGCGTCTTCACTGTGAAAATAGGCATAACCCCCTTTTTTGACCCACTCCAGGCAGCAATCAGCTCTAACTTATCCACCACAACGAATGGAAAGCGTACCGGGACAGGCACAGCGTTGCAGACGTGAGAGAGGAACGCCGAACGGCAGACCCCGAGTGTATCTCCTTCCACTGAAACGACTTTGTAACGCATGGGGGTTTCCCGCAGCATTTAGCAGAACACATCATCATTTATACGTTTGTTGGTTCGTAGCTTTTGGGTATGCCTCAAAGCTCGCGTTTAATAACTCTCGAAACTGAGCAGGGTTTCGCCTGATTGCCCTCCTCCATTGTTTAACCCTTCCCTCACCCAAAAGAACATCAGCTATCGCAGTGAAGGTAAATCCTGTCAACAATTTCACTTAGCAAACGCTCATATACTGTACAAAACCCTATAAATCATGTGAGAATTGGAGGCTAAAAAAACAACTCATGTACAGGAAGTTATGAGCGAGAAGATTCATTTTTACGCACCGGCCTCAAACAATTACATTAGCGCTACTTCACTTTATTCAGTTGCCCGTATGACGGTTAATGATAACGGGGTTCAGTGGTTAGAAACTCAGTGGGTTGGCGATGGTGATATTCATGGGATGGCGCTTTACACGTCGATTCTTGATGCAGCAATTGCTGCCGAAGTGCTGAACCAGGGGGACAGACCGTCGGTATGGCAGGTTTACCCATTCTCTGATCTGAACATCACGGAAATGATGATCAACACGAAATCCCATAGGTCACATTACGGCATCATGCTTGTGTTTGGGTTCTCAATCGACGATTTCAGAAACCTTATCTTGCACTCTGAACTCTACCGCACTCTCCAATTCCCTGAATCTTTTCCTGTCGGTGACGGCTTAGATCCCGTAACAAACAAAGCAATCCTGAAATTCGATGAGTCCCTGTTCGAGGGGGTGAATGGTTACTGGCATGAAGAATTTGCCAACTACTGCGAATCAATGGAAAAGCTGAACTCTCAGCCTCTCGATCTCATCAAAGAGCATGCTCGTAATGCTGTATCAACGGCACTTGTCACCGCAACACCGATGATCAGCCCTGCAACGCAATACTGCGTATCCACCTACTCCTTAGAAAAACAAATGTGGATCGTATCTTCCCTGGCGGTTAATGGTTCCAAACCTGCCAACAAACTTCATTAAGGATGATGCTATGGCTACTGGTCATTTTTTGCGTATTGGGGACAAGACAACATGCGGCGGTAGTATTCTCTCAGGCTCTCCACATCATAGCTTCGGAGGGATTGCGACTGCGAGGAATGGTGATTCTGTATCCTGTGGTAAAGACGGAAAGGTTTATCACATCGCGGGTGGCATACCGAATTACATGATTCACGGGGTTTCAGCAGCAGGTACCTTAAATAGCCGCAGTACATGCCCTTGCAACGCAAGATTCATTTCATCGTTTCCTAATGCCTCTTATTGGCTCGAAGAGTCAAAACCAGTTAAAGTCGCACCTGTTACGGTCCCGTTGATAGCAGCCGCCCCTACGCCTCAATCTGCAATAGTTGCAGAGCCAGAACAACATGCACAAGCTGCTAAAAAGAAGGTAGAAGCAAAACGCGAACCTGTAGACGCTGGTTTTTGTGTTTTACCCTATGGAGCTGAAACCGGAGCCTATGAGCCGTGGCTGTTCGAAAGCGAACCACCAGCAGGAACACGCGAACTTTACCGCTTATTGAATGGTGCAGGTAAGGAGCACAAGGCAGGTTCTATTATGCTTCTGGTTGATCCTGAAAAACAGGACAGTGATCAAATCGCACATATGCAGGCTGCAAAACAACGTATTGATGCAGCATTAGAACCGCTTACACATAAAGAAGCCAATTTCTTACATAACCACTATGCAACAATAGCTAACTTTAGCAACATCGCCGATAAAGGAATTGGCCTTGCTGCCGAACCTGTCGGGAAGTATTTCGAAAATATAGAAAAGATCCTGAAGGAAATTCAGGAAACATACAAAAATACTTACATGACCAGAGGGGCTTTAATTGGCGAGCAGTTCCATGTAAAACGTGCTCAACTATTTAATGAACTTGATCGTGTACTTAAAGTCGGTTTTCTTAATAAAGGTATGAAGCTCGGTGAGTACAGCAACTTAAAAAGTGCACTTGGTCTATCAACTAAATCGATAACTCATAAATGGAATGAGACAGGAATAAGTGATATTGATGGTTATGCTACCCATTTAGAACGAGCTGCAAAATATGTAACAACTATGCGATATGTTGGTTATGTAGGAATTGGATTTAGTGCCCTGCATTCAATCAATGAAATTAATGAGGCTTGTTCTGTTGGGCGTGAAGATGAATGTACTAAAAAGAAATACACGGAAATAGGTAGCTTTGCAGGGGGGCTTGCTGGTAGTTATGCTGGCGGTGCTGCTGGTGTTGGCCTCTGTTCTGTCATTTTGGGGGCTTTAACAATAGAAGCTGCCGGAGCAGGTGCATTAGCTTGTGGTGTAATTCTTGGTACTGGTGGGGGGTATGTAGGCGGAGAGTATCTCTCAGACAAAGGTGAAGAATATGGTGAAATAATTTATAACGCAGTAGGAAAATGATGAAAATTGTATCTGCTATCATATTCATATTGTTTGTCATATCGACAATTGTAGCATGTGCATATTCGGTGACGAAGAATAAACAACACCTTTTATTGTGCGATATTTTTAAAGAACGATTTGGACACGTACCCGCAGGTATAATCCTTGCACAAGCAGGGGGGATATTCTTAGCTTTTCAAAAAGATATGTACTTCATCTTCCCATTTGCTTTTAAAAAGGGAAGTTTTCCTGTGAGAAATATGAACCCCGAACATTATGATTTCATCAAAAATTTACCTAAACAGGAAGTATCGTGGCTAAAAATTAAATTCACTTTATTCTTAATAATGATTGTTCTGTTTTGTACAACCATCATAACATCTTACTTATTTCTCTAATCCTATTTTATAAAGCCGCTAAAGCGGCTTTTCTAGGTTCGGTTTTCCCCTGCCCTCCTTCTGCAAGCAGGAAGTAAGACCGATGGCTATCCTCATCATATTTGATTTGTGATTTTTCCAGTTTGGCAATTTCTCCTCTCCTGGCACCTGTGTATGCCAACAACAATGTAATCCATTTCAGCCACCCATCCGGCTGCTTAAGTGCCCACTCTACAATCTTCTTCATCTCCGCTGAACTGTATGCACCGAACCTGGCTTTTGATGGTGCAGCTACTACACATCAGTTGGGGATTTCATCAAAATATCTTTGTTTTCTGTGAGAAAGGTCTTGAATAGCGATTTGTAGATTTTGAGATGTTTATGAATGGCTTCAACTCCTACTAACTCATTCGGTTATACATCATCACATTCAATCAGTTGCTGGATGTTCATTGAGCGATACGGTTGAACAACACGCTTAGGCAAATTCTCAACAACTTCCATCACCTGCTTGGTGTCCTGCTTAGAAATCGCCGCTACGTCAGTTGTCTCTCCCAAGACAACCATCAAGACTTCCATGTAACGCTCATTCGCCCTTGAAATCGATTTTGTCCATGTTTTACCCTTCTCCGCTTTGTACATAGCCCACGCATCAGAAAGAGTTAGCACGTTTTGCGGTTCGGCTTGTGTCGCTGGCTCCACGAATGTAGCAGGGGCAATTACCGACTGATGCGATAACAGCGGAACTTTTACAGCCCTAAGTTTTGACATAATCAGGTTTGAAACAAAGGCATCAAACATTTGGATTGTAATGGCTAATGATTTAACAAAAGGAATGTGCGGAGCAACACCAATCATCAAAGCAGAGGCTTCACGATAGCTGTCAGTTAGGAGTGATTTTTTATACATCCGACCATTCAAAAGCCGAATCTGTAGATAGTAGTTACCGTTTCTTTGAAACGTGTATGGCAGAGTTTTGTACCTCATGTTTACGCTCTTTTTGTAACTTAGGTGCATTACACACGGACAAAAAGAAATGTAACCACATGAATAATAATCAGAATATTGGCAACCTACGCTGGCATTATCCAGATCAGGTAATACGGGTCTTTCTCAGCCTTCACAAAGAAGGGCACCCCGAGTCGAATGTTACGCCAGCAGCATAAGAGAGCCCGCCCGCGAAAGCAATATCACTACCCATTAAGAGGTAGTACCAGTTAGCGCCCTTCTGCATGATCCCGATCAACCAGCCGCTGCTGAAAAACGAGCCTAATGCTCCGGGCCCGCAAACCCTGCTGCGTAATTCTGGCTATCCGTTTCAGAGGAACCTGATGAAACTGCTCTCACTTATCCCACACTGGCACCGCTGGCAGGATATCGTTATCACCCGCGCCAACGCCGTTGCCCCGAATGGCAGAAGCTATTTTTCTACCCATATTTCCGCCCGCTGCCGAACCTGCGACCAGACGCTGTATCGCGTCTACTATCGCGATATCAGCGATGCGCAGGCGCGCCGCTGGCTAGGCTAAAACCCGCCGCCGACAGGTTACGCTTTTGACAACAACATGTTAGGCTGATGTTACCTGATCCAGATAACAGACGTGCCATGCCCAGCTTGCTTGATACGCTTACTCATCAGATTTACCTTTCCGCTCCGCTGTTTATTTTGATTTTTCTTGGCTATGCCCTGACGCGCTTCGGCAAATGGCCGATCACCATCAGCGAAGGCATGAACCGCTTTGTGTTTAACGTCGCCCTGCCCTGCATGCTGTTTCGCGTCATGAGCGATTTCTACAAAAGCCCGCCGGTAGATATACGGCTGCTGCTGGCGTTTTTCGGCAGCTGCCTGCTGATATTTATCCTCGGACGCATACTGGGCGCGCGGCTGTTTAAGCTCGACGGCGTGGCGGGCACGGTGTTTGCGCTGGGCGGCATCTTCTCCAATAACGTGATGCTGGGCATTCCGGTCGCAACGGTGCTGCTTGGCCCTGAAGCGCTGCCTTCGGTGGCGCTGGTGCTGGTGTTCAACAGCCTGATCCTCTGGACGCTGCTGACGCTCTCGGTGGAGTGGGCGAAACAGGGTAGCTTCTCGCTGAAAGGCATCGGCCGCACGCTGCTCAGCGTGGCAAAGAATCCGCTGATTATCGGCATCCTCAGCGGCACCGCCTGGAGCTTTTTAAAGCAGCCGCTGCCGCTTATCGCCGCTGAACCGCTGCGCATGCTTGCCTCTATCGCCGCGCCACTGTCGCTGGTGACGCTCGGCATGAGTCTGGCGCACTACCGCGTGCGCGACGGGCTGCGCGAAAGCTATACCATCTGTCTGCTGAAGCTGATTTTACAGCCGATGACCGTCTGGGCGATCGCCTGGCTAGTGCATTTGCCGCCGCTGGAAAGTCGGGTTGTGGTGCTGCTGGGATCGATGGCGGTGGGCGTTAACGTCTACCTGATGTCGCAGAAGTTTAACGTTCTGACCGGTCCGGCGGCGGCCAGTATGCTTTTTTCTACCGTCTTCGCGGCGGTAACTACGCCGGTGTGGATGATGCTGATGTCGCTGGCAGGATATTAAAAAAAAGCCCCGGAACAGATGTTCCGGGGCCGTTGCGTGGCTATCGCAAAACTTATTCAGCCGGTTTGGTACGAATCAGATAATCAAAGGCGCTGAGTGAGGCTTTTGCGCCTTCGCCGCTGGCGATGATGATCTGCTTGTACGGCACCGTGGTGCAGTCGCCCGCTGCGAACACGCCTTTCAGGCTGGTTTCGCATTTGGCGTCGATCAAGATCTCACCCACTTTATTGCGCTCCACCGCGCCTTCCAGCCAGGTGGTGTTCGGCAGCAGACCAATCTGCACGAAGATACCGCTCAGCGCGATGTCGTGCGCCGTCTGGTTAGTACGATCGATATAGGCAAGGCCGGTAACTTTGCTGCCGTCGCCTTTCACTTCAGTGGTCTGCGCGTTGAGGATGACGTCAACATTTTTCAGGCTGCGCAGTTTGTTCTGCAACACCTGGTCAGCGCGCATTTCGCCCGCGAACTCCAGCAGCGTAACGTGTTCAACAATGCCTGCCAGGTCGATGGCCGCTTCCACGCCGGAGTTACCGCCGCCGATGACCGCCACGCGCTTGCCTTTAAACAGCGGGCCGTCGCAGTGCGGACAGTAGGTCACGCCTTTGGTGCGATACTGGTCTTCGCCAGGCACGCCCATGTTGCGCCAGCGCGCGCCGGTCGCAATGATAATGCTGCGTGATTTCAGCACTGCGCCAGAAGCGGTTTCTACTGCGTGCAGGCCGCCCTCTTTTGCCGCCGGGATCAGCTTGATGGCGCTCTGGGTATCGATCACATCCACATCGTAGTCATCAACGTGGGCGCGCAGCGAGCCAGCCAGCTTCGCGCCTTCGGTTTTCTGCACGGAGATGTAGTTTTCAATGTCCACGGTGTCGAGCACCTGGCCACCGAAACGCTCGCCCATCAGGCCAGTGCGGATGCCTTTACGCGCCGAGTAGATGGCCGCTGCCGCGCCCGCCGGGCCGCTGCCGACGATCAGCACTTCATAGGCGTCGCGCTTGTTCAGCTCTTCCGCCGCGCGCTTCTCGGCGTTGGTATCGACCTTGCCGACGATCTCAGCCAGGCTCATGCGGCCCTGACCGAACTCTTTACCGTTCAGGTAAACCGCCGGCACGCCCATTACGTTGCGCTCGGTGATCTCATTCTGGAACATGCCGCCGTCAATCGCCGTGTGCGAGACGCGCGGGTTGATAATCGCCATCAGGTTCAGCGCCTGCACCACGTCAGGGCAGTTGTGGCATGACAGCGAGTAGTAAGTTTCGAAATGCAGGTCGCTATCCAGCGACGCTACCTGGTCCAGCAGGCTCTGCGTCTCTTTCGACGGATGACCGCCGGTTTGCAGCAGTGCCAGCACCAGTGAGGTAAACTCATGACCCATCGGCGAACCGGCAAAGCGCGGACCGCTGTGCGAGCCAGGGTTGGTGATCAGGAAAGAGGGTTTACGTACCGGACGATCGTTCTCTTCGCGGAAGCTGACTTTTTCAGACAGGCTTGCGATATCCGTCAGCAAATCGCGAATTTCCGCTGATTTGGCGCCATCGTCCAGGGTGGCGATCAACTCAACAGGCTTGGTTAATTTCTCAAGGTAAGCCTTGAGCTGGGTTTTTAAGTTAGTGTCGAGCATAGTGAGTTCCTGTCAGAAGAAATCGGGTGCCGCAGCACCCGATAGAGAAAGATCGAAAAGCCGGTAGGAAATTAGATTTTGCCAACCAGGTCCAGAGACGGAGCCAGCGTTGCGTCGCCTTCTTTCCATTTAGCCGGGCAAACTTCGCCTGGGTGAGAAGCAACATACTGTGCCGCTTTCACTTTACGCAGCAGGTCAGAGGCGTCACGGCCAATACCTTCAGCGGTGATTTCAATTGCCTGGATGATGCCTTCCGGGTCAACGATGAAGGTGCCGCGATCGGCCAGGCCTTCTGCTTCACGCATGATTTCGAAGTTGCGGGTCAGCGCGCCAGTCGGGTCGCCGATCATCGCATACTGGATCTTCGCGATGGTTTCAGAAGAACCGTGCCAGGCTTTGTGGGTAAAGTGGGTGTCGGTAGAAACGGAGTAGATATCTACGCCCAGTTTCTGGAATTCTTCGTAATGGTCAGCCACGTCGCCCAGCTCGGTCGGGCAAACGAAGGTGAAGTCAGCTGGATAAAAGAAGAAAACACTCCATTTACCTTCAACGTCTTTCTCAGTTACGTCGATGAATTCGCCGTTTTTAAACGCAGCGTTTTTGAACGGTTTAATTTTGGTGTTAATGATAGACATCTGAAGTCCTCCGCTAAAAGATGTGATGCAAGTTACATAATTTTCGGGCCAACTTCTAATACGCAGTCGTTATCAATCAGATAAACGAAAGCTATCAAACGCGGCAAGCCGCACCGCTAGTGACACCGCACGGGCATTCTACACGCAAAGCACCTTGATTTAACGCGGTTTATCTTTTCTCGCCAGAGCTGCTAATTTTGTAGAAAAGAGGATGTGGGAGTTTATCCGTGCTAATACGATCTTTTACCGAGGCCGATCGCCCGTTTCTGAGAACGCTGTTTCTGGCGGTGCGTCGTCATAACTGGCGCTGGCTTGACGACAGCCACTGGCAGCTGGAAGATTTCGACAGCGTAATTTTGGGCGAAACCGTCTGGGTAGCCGAACTTGACGGGCACCGCGTCGGTTTTGCTGGCGTGCTGGAGAATGACAACTTTTTGCACAGCCTTTATGTCGATCCCGCTTATCAGGGGCGAGGCGTCGGCGGCGCGCTGCTGGAGAAGGTACAAGGCCGGTTTAGCAGCACCGGCGCGCTGAAGTGCCTGTTAATGAACAAGGCGGCGCAGGCGTTCTATCTGAAGCACGGCTGGAAAATCATCGCGCAGGGTGAGAGCGAACAGGGAAAATATGTGCTGATGCACTTTCCGCTGGCGTCCTGATGCGACGCCAGCGGTGCGCAGGCTTACAGCGCGCGGAAGGCGATGTCGCCGGGGATCACCTCGCCCTGCCAGTAGAGTCGCGCCGCCACGCGGCCCGCGAGCTGGCGATAGAGCGCGGTAAACTCGCTCTCCGGACGGCGGATCACCGTCGGTTCGCCATCGTCCAGATCTTCACGCAGATTAATGTGCAGCGGCAACTGCGCCAGCAGCTGCGTCTGATAATCCGCCACCAGTTTCTCCGCGCCGCCCGTGCCAAAGATCGGCTCGTGGAAGCCGCAATGGCTGCAAATATGCAGGCTCATGTTTTCCACCACGCCCAGCACCGGCACGTTCACTTTTTCAAACATCACCATGCCCTTGCGCGCGTCGATCAGCGCAATATCCTGCGGCGTGGTCACCACGATGGCGCCGGTGACCGGCACGCTCTGCGCCAGCGTCAGCTGAATATCGCCGGTGCCCGGCGGCATATCGAGCACCAGATAGTCGAGATCGGGCCACAGCGTCTCGCTGAGCAGCTGCATCAGTGCTTTGCTCGCCATTGGCCCACGCCACACCATCGCATTGTCGTCCGTCACCAGATAGCCGATGGAATTCGTTGCCAGCCCGTGCGCCATAATCGGGGCCATATGAGTGCCGTCTGGCGAGGTCGGACGCTCGTGCTCGGTGCCCAGCATGTTTGGCACCGACGGGCCGTAAATATCCGCATCGAGAATGCCGACGCGCGCCCCTTCCGCCGCCAGCGCCAGCGCCATATTGACGGCGGTGCTTGATTTGCCCACGCCGCCTTTGCCTGAGCTGACAGCAATGATGTTTTTCACACCGTTAATGCCCGGCTGGCCTTTTACCCGCTTCAGCGTGGCGATATCGTGACGCAGCCGCCAGTCAATCGCCTCGGTGCCGGTCAGGCGCAATAGCTCGGCGCTGGCTTCTGCTTTTAGCTCTTCAAACGCGCTCGCCCAGGCGAACGGCATAGAGAGTTCGATATGCAGTTTGCCATCAAGCTGCGCGACATGATGCAGCGCTTTTAGCGTGGTGAGGTTGTGATCGAGGGTCGGATGCCGGAAGCTGCTCAGCACGCCGCTAACCACGGCGCGTAAGGCTTCCGGTGAATGTGATGTCCGGGATTGTGCTGTCATCCCCACTCCTTTTTCTTTTTTCTGTCGCTGGGTTCAGCGGTAACACAACAATCATATCAGATGTCAGCGTGGACGATGCGAGGCCGCCCTTGTGTTTACGCCCGCCAGGGCATGAGTTACCATCTAAGCCCGTTTTTTCAATCAACAGAAAGCTACGCAAACTATGACTCAAGTCGCTAAAAAAATAATGGTAACGTGCGCCCTGCCGT
>Ga0209371_1000117_pt1 | contig 134858 bp, 128 predicted proteins | sample AgamicAtAmrz_FD_187165 | JGI IMG/M metagenome (GOLD analysis project Ga0209371, IMG submission 187165) | Agave microbial communities from Guanajuato, Mexico - At.Am.rz (SPAdes) (version 2) | ecosystem: Host-associated > Plants > Roots > Rhizosphere | place: Guanajato, Mexico | collected... | reverse complement strand
TAGTCGCCTGCTTAAGCGCTTCACCGAGCTGGGACCGTATATCCGCGAAGGGAAATGTGAAGAAACGCGGTTCTTTTTCGACTGCCTGGCCGCCTGCGTCAATGTCAAACCCGCGCCGGAAAGCCGCGAGTTCTGGGGCTGGTGGATGGAGCTGGAAGCGCACGAAGACCATTTCACCTATGTCTATCATATCGGCCTGTTCGATAAAGACGGCGACTGGTCAGTCGCGAACATCAAAGGGAAAGAGAATAATCAGAAGGTGGAAGATACGCTGCGTAACTTCCATACCCGCCTGAAAGCGATGTTGCAGGAGCTGAACCTGGGGCTGTCGCCCGCCAGCGGCTTCGATGAGCAACCGGTGAAACTCAGCGCATAACGCCGCTGAGGGTTTAACGGCAGACATAGACCGATTCGCATCGGCTATGTCTGTGCTGAATATCCCCGCTATTCCGCTACGTTTATATTTTCTTTTCCGCTTTGCTTATCTCCTTTCCACTACACCCGCCTGTTCCAGTCACGCTTTATTTACATTTTTATCTGGCCCGCTTATTCACGGGAAAACATTCCTGCTGCTTATTTGATTATGGCTATTAACTAAACGACCTTTATAAAACCTGTGTAATCAAAGCGGCCACCTTAAATAACAGGGCCAGCTAAAAAAGAGTGCAGCACGGCATAATTCTTATTCTTATTTTATTGAGGCCGATCGCACTTACGATTTGTAGACGTTTTCCTGACGAAATGGTGTGATGGCGTCCAGCGCAACCCCTGTTGTTGCGGCTCTTCTCCGTTTGTTATCGCCTTAAAAAGAACGTCAACCTGGACAGCCTAAAAGTTCGGGTGGCTCTGCGCTGTCTCTCTGGAGGAAAACGTTTTGTTTAAATTAAACCCCATATTATTAAGCCTGGCCGCTGCGCCGGGTCTGCTTTTTCCGATTACATTTAGTCAGGCCGCCACGTTAAAACCTTTCTCACCCTTATTAAATGACAATAAAGCGGGGGTATTTTGCGTCTGTAATGGCTCAACGCAAACCCTGAGCGGTATTCAACGTTTCCAGCCGGGAGAAGATGGCGGCAGACCGATTACCATCGGGGAATTATTAAGTAGCGGCAGAATTATTTCCGACGACAATGTCATTGGTGCGGATCGCCTGGCGTTCGGCGCGCAGGACTATGTGATTAGCGTGCCCGACGCTAACGGCAGTGGGAATAATCAGATTCAGGTTTATAACTCGGCAAATATCAGCGCGCTGGCATCGGTCACACCCGCCAGCGAACTGCCCAACTACTACAACGTCAACGGTCAGCAGTACATTAATACGCGTGTCGCACAGGTGAGCAACGGCACCATTAACGTCGATATTGGCGTTGACGGCGCGGCGACTACCGCCGCCACTAACGGCTGGAGCATGGCAGCAAAACAGAGCCAGCTCTTTACCGCCAGCGGCAGCGGCGCCATGAACTGGCAGTCTGACAACCGCATTACCTTTACCGGCTCGGCAACGGAATATACCTATAACCTGGCGTACTGGGTGGATAACGTCGCCCACTACAGCGGGCCGTTCAGCGTCACCACGCAGGATGGCATCAGCCGCGAATTTTACGTTACCAGCCTGAGCGATTTGCAGCAGTACAACAGCTGGCTGATTGAGCAGTTGCAGAGCGGCAACCTGAGCGCGGGCAGCTACAACGGCGAATTCAATAAAGCGCTGACGCTCTACAGCGCGCCGATTGCCTATGTGATTGACGCCGATGAGTACGACGACGAAGTCACGCTTCCGGTGGGTGAGCGCTCGGTGCTGAGCGCCGACGGGCCTGGTGCCAGCGTATCGGTGCAGAAGGGCGCAACGCTCGAGGTGGTGAACGCGGACGGCGGCGCGGTGCGCGCGACCGGCGGCGCAAAAGCCACCATTGACGGCAAGCTGGCCGCCAGCGGATCGCCTGACCATGAGAACACCGCGCTGCGGCTGGACGGCAGCACCGGCATCAATAACGGGGTGATCAACGGCGGCTTCTTTAACAACGCTGACGGCAGCGGCGTGGATCCAGCCACCCAGGGCTCCAGCGGGACGACAGTGCTGGCGACGGGCGGCAGCCGCTTTATCAACAACGGCGTGTTGAACTACGCGGCCAGCCCCAACGGCTACGCCAGCAGCGCGCTGTGGCTGAGCGACGCGCAGGCGATCAATAACGGCAATATTAATATTGGCGTGGCGGATTCGACCGCCAGCCGCGGCACGTCCGGTGTGGTGCTGAATACCGATGCCGCCAGCTTCATCAACGGCGCAGGCGGCACTCTCTATGTCGGCCGCACGCCGCAGAACGGCAAAAACGACGCCGCTGAGGATGTGGCAATCAACCAGAGCGGCGGCGTGAACGCCATCTCGCAAGTGCTTAACTCGACGGTAATCAACGACGGGCGCATCGTGCTCGGCAGCAACGTGCAGAACGGCGTGGCGATGCGCGTTGAAGGCGGGCCAGAGGCGATCGCGCTGAATAACGGTACCATCGACATCAACGGCCGGGCGCAGTTCCGACCGGCGGAAAACGTTGGGATACTGGCGACCGATTCTGGCAGTGGCGGGCTGGTGGGCAACAGCGGCACCATCAATCTCAACGGTGACAGCGCCACCGGGATCAAGGTGATTGCCCGCGACGGCAGCCGCGCCAGCGCCTTCTCCAGCGGCGCAATCAACGTCGCCGGGCGCGCCGACACCCTGAACGGCAGTTTTAACACCGCCGTCTGGGTAGCGGGGCAGGGCAGCGGACAGGCGTCCGCCACGCTGAGGGGGCCGATTAGTTTGCAGGGCGACGGCGCGGTTGGCATCCGCGCTGAGGGCAACGCGACGGTGGACGTTGGCCTCGACGCAGTGCCGCAGCTCGGTGGCAGCGGGCAGTACCAGATGGGCTTTCTGGCGATTGGCCCGGATGCGAAAATCAATTTGCCAGCCAGCGGCAACTACGCGACCGGGCTGGATGACGGGTACGCCACGATTTTCCGCTATCAGGACGGCGCGGATTTTAACGGCGCGGGCCTGGCGATTGCGCCGAACGCAGCGTTCTCCACCGGGGTCGAAGTGGTCGGCGCGGGCTCAACGGTCAACACCAACGGGGCGATCTTTAACATCGGCAACACCTCAACCGGCCTGCGCGTTGAGGGCGGCGCGCAGGGAACCATTGACGCGGCGACGCAGCTCAACCTGAACGTGGGCGGCGCAACCGGCGCGGTGGTTGACGGCAACTATTACAATCTAACGCGCTATATCACCAATCCTCTCGATCAGCCTTTCGCCTCGTCGCTGACTAACCATGCAGCCATCAACGGGGCAAACAGCCAGCAGGTCGGCCTCATCGCCCAGTACCAGGGCGCGTTAGACAACAGGGGCAATATCAGCCTGCGTGGTGACCAGAGCTACGCTATCCAGGCGCTGCGCGGCGGCAAAGTGACCAACAGCGGCGACATCAACGTCAGCGACGGCGCAGTTGCGCTTTACGCCTCGGGCTACTACTTCGACAGCGCCAGCGCGACCACCTCCGCGATTAGCAGCAGCGGCACGCTGAACGTGACGGCAGGCAACGCCAGTACGCTGTTTCCGTCGACGGGACTCTATGCTGAGGGCGATGCGGCGCGCATCGAGCAGAACGGCACGGTTAATCTTTATGGCACCAATGCGCTGGCGGGTGAGGCGCTGTACGGTGGCTGGATCGCGCTTGGCCCGGAGAGCAAAGTGGTGTTCCACGACGCTAACCAGACCGGCTACCGGCTGGTCGAGGGCGGCGGCATTCTGAATACGTACGGCAGCAGCCAGGATGTCAGCACGGCGGGATCGACGCTCTACCGTCTCGCCGACGGCGCGATTTTCGCCGCGCGGACGCCCGCCAGTATTACCCTGAGCGGCGATAACACCACCGGCATCGCGATTGCCGATTACGGCACCACCATGTATGGCAACGATAACTATCTCGTCAACGGCAAGGGCGCAGTGGCGCTGCGCGCGACCAACGGTGCCTATGCAATTCTTGAAAATGTCGTGCTGAACGGCGAGAACAGCATCGCTGCCATTAGCGAAAACGGTGACGGCGCGGTGTTCAGCTATGGCACGATCAGCGGCAGCGGCAAAAACATCACCGGGCTACAGGCGAGCAACGGCGCAACGGTGATGAATAACGGCACTGTCGATCTGACCGGCGAGAACAGCACCGGGGTGCGGCTGTTCAACAACGGCCGCGTCATCAACCAGAGCTGGATTCATGTTGCCTCCGGCATCGGCGTCAACGTCAGCGAAGGGGCAGGGATTTATCAGCCCTATGACGGCACGGTGCAGGTGGACGGCGGTATTGCCGGCGTGCGCGTCGGCGAAAACGCCACGCTCGATATTCAGGGCGATCAGCTGTTCCGCAGCGGCATCCGCTCAAGCGGCGGCGCGGATGCGGTGCTGCTGGATGGTGGCGCCGCCGGGCTACAGGCCAGCGAAATCATCCTCAGCGCTGAGGGCGGCGGCAGCGCCATCAACAACCGTGCCGAGACCACCAGTATTGCGCTGAATAACGCCTATCTCATCCCGATTGACGGCGCAGGCATTCGCTCAGCCACCTCGTTTGACTATAACGGCAGGGCTTATCTGGACGTGATGGGCAGCGGCGTGGGCTACCTGTTCCAGAATGAGGATGGCTCGACAACGGCCAACGATCTGCGGGTGGGACCGGGCTACACCATTATCGTCAACGGCAGCGGCGACGGTATTCGCGCCAATACCTCTGGCCGCGTCTTCTCCGACGGCTTTATCGCTATCGCCAGTGAGAATGGCGGCTCGGCGATTGCCACCCACACCGCCAGCGAGGTGATTAACCGCGGCACCATCATTTCCTACAGCCGGGTTGCGCCGGTCATCGATCTGCGCGGCGGCCAGACGGTGTTTATTAACCAGGGCGACATTAGCGCGCAATACCCGGAAACGCCGATAGTGGCAGGCGGCGCAACAGACGATCAGCTGGCCTTTATCGGCGGCAGCGTGGTCGGCGACGTCGATACCGGCAACGGCAGCGACAGGCTCGCGGTCACGGGCGGCACCCTCAACGGCAGCCTGACGATGGGCAACGGCGAGAACAATCAGGCGCTCGTAGAGAGCGTCAGTCTCGCCAATACCCGCCATATCACCACCGCAGGCGGCGCGGGCAGCACGCTGAGCTTCAGCAATATTGATGCCAGCGGCGGTTCGTTCAGCCGTGACGATCTCAGCAAAGGGGTGAACCTCGGCGCAGGCTGGAGCACGCTGAATTTTTACCACACCCAATGGACCCTGACCGACAATCTCAGGCTGGCGCACAGCACCATCAACATTGACCGTGACTCTACGCTGTTTGCCGGTAATAGCGTCAACCCACTGCTGGCGGGCGCCACCGGCGACTCGCTGGTGGTCAACAACGCCGGTACGCTGGATCTGAGCGGCGGCGGCGCAGCGAACAATCTGCTGACCATCAACGGCACGCTGGCCTCGTTCGGCGGCACGCTGAAGCTCACTACCCGGCTTAACGGCGCAGGCGGGCAGAGCGATGCGCTGCGGGTGAACGGCGATGTGACCGGCACGACGCTGATTGAGGATCGCATTACGGCATCGCGTGCCGTGACGCCGGGCGACGCCAGCGGCAATGGCGTGATTGACGCCAGCGAAGGCGTGTCGCTGGCGCAGGTCTCCGGCAGCGCCAGCGCTGACAGCTTTGCGCTGAAGGGCGGCTATGTGGCAGCCGGACCCTGGCAATACGGGCTGTACAGCTTTGCGCCTGAGAGCAGCGGGCAGGGCTGGGATTACCGGCTCGCCAGCCGCTATATCTGTGAAGATGGATCGCTCTGCCAGCCGCAGGCGGGCCGCGCCACGTCGGCGGCAGCCCGTCCGGCGCTCGCACCGCAGGTGCCCGCTTATCTCTCTGCGCCGGTTGGCCTGGCTTACTACACTCAGGCGATTACCGACGATCTGCATAAGCGTCTCGGCGAACTGCGCGACGGTCAGCGCAGCGGCACCGGCGGCGAGCTGTTCCTGCGCTACCTTGGCTCGAATCTCACTTACCAGAGTAACCGCAGCTTCAGCGACTACGGCTTTAACGCCGACATTGACTACAGCGCGGTGCAGCTCGGCGGCAACCTGCTGCAGCTGGACGGCGCCAGCGACAGCCTGCGCGGCGGCGTGGCCTATACGCGCGGCAATACGCGTATCCGGCCGCACGCGGCTGACGGTTTCAGCTCCACCACCTTCGACAGCGACAGCGTCTCGTTTTACGGCACCTGGCTGCGCGACAGCGGTTTCTACCTTGACGGCTCCCTGAGCTGGAGCTGGCACCGCGGCGACACCGATATTGCGCGGCAGAAAGAGGTGGCGAAGCTGAAGGCCGACGGCTGGAGCGCCTCGCTGGAGTCGGGCTATCCCTTTGTCTTCGCTAACGGCGTGCGGCTGGAGCCGCAGGCGCAGCTTACCTGGATGCGCCTGGAGTTTGATGACGCCACCGATAAAGAGGGCACCCGCGTCTCGTTTAACGATGACGACCAGACCACTGGCCGCCTCGGTGCACGGCTGGATCGCACCTGGCAGGACGATGCGCAGCGTGAATATACCCCTTACCTGCGCGCCGACTATTTGCACGGCTGGGGCGGCGGCTCAAAGGTCAACGTTGGCTCGGTGGATAACGCCATTAATCAGGATTTTAACAGCGGCCGATTCGGCCAGATGTGGGATGTCGGCGTGGGCGGCACGGCTCGCTTACAGCATGATGTGTCGCTCTATGCTGAGGCGGACTACCGCAAGGAGATCGACGGCAACGGCGCGAAGGGCTGGCGCTATAACGCGGGGGTGCGCTGGACGTTCTGATCGTTTTCTTTCAGGCCGCACAGGTGACTGAGCGCGGGCCGAGCGCGCAGGGAAGCCTTGAGCGACTTTGCGATCGGGCTACCTCACCCGCGCCAGCCTCAAGGCATAAGGCAAAAAAAGGGCCGCTGATGAGGCGGCCCTTGTTTATCAGACACATTGAGGGGAAAGCACTGCCGCCGCCGCGCGTCGCTTCACGGCGGCGTCAGATGTTTAGAACTGGTAGGTCATACCCACGGCAACCACGTCGTCGTTGTTCAGGCTCAGACGGTTGTCGTCGTCCAGCTGGTTGATTTTGTAATCCACGAACGCCGACATGTTTTTGTTGAAGTAGTAGGTCGCGCCCACGTCGATATATTTCACCAGATCCGCGTCGCCGATACCGTTTTCGATATCCTTGCCTTTGGTCTGCACGTAGCCCAGTGACGGACGCAGGCCGAAATCAAACTGATACTGCGCCACCAGTTCGATATTCTGCGCTTTATTCGCTGCCCCGGCTGCTGCCAGACCCGTGGCGCGATCGGTACCGCTGAACGGCGTCATGTTGCGCGTTTCGGTATAGATCGCCGCAAGGTAAACGCTGTTAGCGTCATACTTCACGCCAGCACCCCAGGAATCAGCGCGGTCGCCCTGACCGTAAACGCGCGCCTGCTGCTGGTTGGTGCGGTCAGAAGAGGTGATCGCTGACATCACGCTGATACCGGTATCGCCAAGGGTGTAGCCCAGTGACGCGCCGTAGCCGTCGCCGTTCTGGCGGTTGATGTCGGTACGTGAGTTACCGCCGTTGGCGTCGTTGCGGCCCTGGTACTGCAGGGCAAAGCGCAGGCCGTCAACCAGGCCGAAGAAGTTGGTGTTACGGTAGGTGGCTACGCCGGTCGTACGCTGCGTCATAAAGTTATCAGAGCGCGCAGTGCCGTCGCCGCCGAATTCCGGGAACACGTCGGTCCAGGCTTCCACGTCATACAGTACGCCGTAGTTGCGGCCGTAGTCGACAGAGCCGTACTGACCAAATTTCAGGCCGGCAAAGCCCAGACGGGTCTTGTTGCCGTTATTGGCATCAGAGCCTTCAGAGTTATTGACGTTGTACTGATATTCCCACTGTCCGTAACCGGTCATCAGGTCGTTGATCTGGGTCTGGCCTTTAAAGCCGATACGTACGTAGGACTTATCCCCATCCTGGCTGTCCGCATCGCTCAGGTAGTGCATCGCTTTTACTTTGCCGTAGAAATCCAGCTTATTGCCGTCTTTGTTATACACTTCCGCCGCGTGAGCAGCAGAAGTCAGCGCCAGAGCAGATACGACCAGTGCCAGTGTACTTTTCTTCATTTGCTATCAATCCCAATGAGTAAAATGTGTTATGCCCCTGAAAAGGGCTTATAAATCAGGGGACGTTTTACCGGCTGGAGATGAAAGTTTTATGACATTTTTTCTGGTTTCTTGTTATATGCGAACTTTTGGTCTAGCAAATTGTCCGGGGATTTTCGTGCTTTTCCCCGGCGGAGAGTTGGCTTCGCTTCCTACTCCTGATAAAACGTCCCTTCGCAGAAATTTTTTCTTTTTTTACTTAAACGGCAGGAAATATGAGCGGCAGTCAGACCCTGGTGGTCAAGTTGGGGACCAGCGTCCTTACCGGCGGTTCACGTCGGTTAAATCGGGCGCATATGGTGGAGCTGGTTCGTCAGTGTGCACAACAGCACGCGGCGGGCCATCGCATCGTGATCGTTACCTCTGGCGCAATGGCGGCCGGACGCGAACACCTGGGCTACCCGGAACTGCCGCCTACCATCGCCTCAAAGCAGCTGCTGGCTGCGGTGGGGCAGAGCCGTTTAATCCAGCTGTGGGAACAGCTGTTCTCGATCTACGGCATCCATATTGGCCAGATGCTGCTGACCCGCGCAGACATGGAAGATCGCGAGCGCTTCCTTAATGCGCGCGACACGCTGCGCGCGCTGCTGGATAACCATATCGTGCCGGTGATCAACGAAAACGACGCGGTTGCCACGGCAGAGATCAAAGTTGGTGACAACGACAACCTGTCGGCGCTGGCGGCGATGCTGGGCGGGGCAGACAAGCTGCTGTTGCTCACCGATCAGCAGGGGCTGTTCACCGCCGATCCGCGCAGCAACCCGCAGGCTGAGCTGATCAGCGACGTGCATGAAATCGACGACGCGCTGCGCGCGCTGGCGGGCGACAGCGTCTCCGGTCTGGGCACCGGCGGCATGTCTACCAAACTCCAGGCAGCCGATGTTGCCTGCCGCGCCGGTATCGACACCATTATTGCCGCGGGCAGCCGACCAGGCGTTATTGCCGACGTCATCGAAGGCAAGCCGGTCGGTACGCGTTTCCACGCCATGCAGACGCCGCTGGAAAACCGCAAGCGCTGGATCTTCGGTGCGCCGCCCGCCGGTGAGATCACCGTTGATGACGGCGCGCTGGCCGCGATGCTGGAGCGCGGTAGCTCGCTGCTGCCAAAAGGCATCCGCGACGTGCGCGGTAACTTCTCGCGCGGCGAGGTGATCCGCATTCGCAGCCTGCAAGGGCGCGATATTGCGCACGGCGTCTCACGCTACAACAGCGATGCGCTGCGCATGATTGCCGGCCATCACAGCCAGCAGATCGGGGAGATCCTCGGTTACGAATACGGTCCGGTGGCCGTGCATCGCGACGATATGATCGTCAGTTAAGGAGCGGTCAAATGCTAGAAGAAATGGGTAAAGCGGCGCGCGCCGCCGCATATAAGCTGGCCGATCTGTCGACCGCTGAGAAAAACCAGGTGCTGCTCGCCATCGCCGATCGCCTCGATGAGGAGCGCGATGTGATTCTGGCCGCCAATGAACAGGATCTCGCTGAGGCGCGCGCCAACGGCATGAGCGCCGCGCTGCTCGACCGTCTGACGCTGAATCCGCAGCGCCTGAGCGCCATCGCCGACGACGTGCGCAAGGTGTGCCAGCTCGCCGATCCGGTCGGCCAGCTGATTGATGGCGGCCAGCTCGACAGCGGGCTGCGCATTGAACGCCGCCGCGTGCCGCTCGGCGTCGTGGGCGTCATTTACGAGGCGCGCCCTAACGTGACGGTGGATGTCGCCAGCCTGTGTCTGAAAACCGGCAACGCGGCGATCCTGCGCGGCGGTAAAGAGACGTGGCGCACCAACGCCGCCACGGTGCGCGTCATCCAGAATGCGCTTCAGCAGTATGGTCTGCCCGCCGCTGCGGTGCAGGCGATTGAAAACCCGGATCGCGAGCTGGTGAACCAGCTGCTGAAGCTGGACCGCTACGTCGATATGCTGATCCCGCGCGGCGGCGCCGGGTTACACAAACTGTGCCGCGAAAACTCGACCATTCCGGTGATTACCGGCGGCATCGGCGTTTGCCATATCTACCTCGATGAAACCATGGAGATTGCCCCGGCGCTGGACGTTATCGTCAATGCGAAAAAACAGCGTCCCAGCGCCTGTAACTCGCTGGAAACCTTGCTGATCCACCGCGGCATTGCCGAGCGCTTTTTACCGGCCTTTACGGCGCGCATGGCGCAGGAAGGTATTCCGCTGCACGCCGATGAGAATGTACTGGACCTGTTGCAGGGCAGCGCCGCCAGCGTGACGCCAGTGAAAAGCGGCGACTATGACGACGAGTGGCTGTCGCTGGATCTTAACGTGAAGCTGGTGGATGACATGGATGCGGCCATTGACCATATCCGCACGCACGGCACCCAGCACTCAGACGCTATCCTGACGCGCAGCACGCAAAATGCCAGCCGCTTTGTCAATCAGGTCGACTCCTCGGCGGTTTACGTAAACGCCAGCACGCGTTTTACCGACGGCGGCCAGTTTGGTCTCGGCGCGGAAGTGGCGGTGAGCACGCAGAAACTGCATGCGCGCGGCCCGATGGGGCTGGAGGCGCTGACGACTTACAAATGGGTTGCATGGGGCGACGATACGCTGCGCCCCTGATCGCGATTTTATTTAACAATAAGGGTGTCCATAACGGACGCCCTTTTTTTTCGCGCCTTTTTTTCGATCCAGCTAATTTTGGAGTTTTCAGGCGCGGCTTTTGACACATCTGACTATCGTTACTTTTACCGCACGGCGGGCGCGCGTTTTTTGCACGTTTTTCTACGGAACATTCCTGAAAGCTGCGGCGCTTCGGCGTGCAGCGCGATTGATACTGGTTGCACAGGACGTGAAGGGGATAATGATAATTAGCGTTGCTTTACAAAAGCAATTGGGTAGTAAACGGACGGTAATATAAAATGAACTGGTAGCAATAATGAAAATAACATTCAGTACCTCCTCTATGGCAGATTATTAACTAATGGTTAAAAAAGAGAGTACGAGACAAGCTTTCACTGCCAGGCTGATTGCCGCATGCGAAAGTGCGGGAATTGTCGGACATGGACGAAACAAACAGGTTGCCAAAGCGTTACAGCAGCAGGGGTGCAAAATATCGACACCGGGGGTGTGGAAGTGGTTCAACGCACAATCCATTCCCGATGACCATAATTTGCTGGCGTTAAGCCGTCTGCTGGGTGTACGGGTTGAGTGGTTGCAGTATGGAATGGAGAAGCCGGCCGCGTCGCTGTCAATCGACGGCCTGAACGCGCAGCGCAACGTATTCCGTATCGAGAGCCTTGATATTGGGCAGAAGTCAGCATCCGGGCTGCACGCCCGCGATGAATTTGTCGAGACGATACACGCCGTTGAGTACGGCGTCGATGAGGCGCGCGTGCTATTCAACGGGCGTCCGGCAGAGAACATCCGGCTTATCGCCATCAACAGCGATTCGATGGTGGAGACCTTTGCGCCGCGCGATCAGCTGTTTGTCGACATTAGCGTGAAGGTGTTTGACGGCGATGGTATCTACATTTTCACCCTGGATAACCAGCTCTACCTGAAGCGCCTACAGTTGCAGCATAAGAAAATTGCTGTTATTTCAGACAATAAGCGTTACGAAACCTGGTATCTTAATCGGGAGGACGTCGACAGTATGCAGGTGCTGGCAAAAGTGATCCTCAGCCAGGCACGTCACTATCAACTTTTGGGCTAAAGACCGGTCAAAATCCGGTCTGTACCCCCCCGCTGAAAAAAAATAATTCAGCAAAATTCAAAAATTTAACCAATAGTAAATAAAAAATTAACTGTTGGTGTTTGATAAAGCATAAGAACCAGTTAATAATTTGAGCGTGGACCAACGAAGCATCTCTCTCATGGAATGAGCCGCTCTTAAACAATCGAGGCGCTGCACAAGCGCGAATCAAACCATCCAAAGTCAGTGAACTTTGGGATGGGGTGGATGCGCACATGCAGCGTCGTCAGATGCCGCCTTTTTCTCCCTACTCGCGCTTAGCCTGGCTGTTATTACAGCCGGGTCACTGCGCTGTGAGCGGAAAACGCGGCGTCCGGGACGGTTCGGCTTGCCGAAAACCCGCGCCTGCCACCCCATCGCCAAAGACTCATTCACAGGAGGAGTTATGGCGATAATAAACTATGGCAAAAGCGTTTTTGTAGGCAACGCCCGCACCCGCAGGCATCGGCGGCGTCAGCCGCTCAGTCGACTCAAGCTCAGCATCGATCAGGCGCTGGGCTGCGAACCCGAAAATCCCCCGTTACGCCGCGCTGAACGCATTGCTCAGCGCCCCACAATCTCGCGCGTTGACCGGGCGATAACGACTACGCACGTTACCCGCTCCGAGACCGCCAGTTTTGATAATTGCTGTCTGCCGCATGTGCACCTCTACGCCGTGCGCTGAACCTGCTCTGTTTCTTGCCTGTACCGCTGTACTTCACCTTTTCTCCCGTTTTGTCTGGACGGGAATCTTCACCGCACTGTTCAGCCCGGCTGCTGGGTTTTGCTCAGCCAGCGCTGGGGTTATCTCTGGCACTGATCAGTGCGATTTAACTGTCGCTGTCGCATCGGGAAATCTTTCCCATGCCCGGAAAAGAGGAATAGCTATGAGTCAAATTATTGAGATTCTCAATTTTGAAGAGGGTTATGTCGAAGCGCCTTATCTCGACACGCAGGGATTTCCTACCGTGGCGGGCGGCATCCGTATTGGGCCGAAAGGCGCAGCGCTCAGTAACTATGTGTTCCGCGTGCCGCGTCAGGTCGGTGACGTATGGAAAAAGTGCATTATTGAGGGCAAAGCGCAGCAGATGCAGAGCCGTCCGCTGCTGCAACAGGCGCTGGCGAAGTGCAATGACGCGCGCAGCGACGTGCTCTACAGCATGGCCTATCAGCTAGGTGTAGATGGTCTGTCGCTGTTCAAAAATATGCTGAGCTCGGTGGCGGCAGGCGACTACGACAGTGCCGCCAACGCCATGCTTAACAGCCTGTGGGCGCGTCAGACGCCGGGACGTGCCCGCCGTCATGCTGAAGTGATGCGCAGCGGTACCTATGACGTCTATCGGGGGCTGCTATGAGATGGTTATTTTTTATCATTGCCGTGCTGTCGGTGGTCATCGTGCTGCTTATCATGCAGCGCTTTACCACGCTGGAGTTTGTGGCGCATGCGCGCCTGCTGTTTAAAACCTGGTCGGTCTGGCTGGCCTCGCTGGGATCGATGCTCAGCGCCTGGGTGCAATCCTTTCCCTCGTCCGCGCTGGATGCCTGGAACACCCTGCCGGAAGACGTCAAATCCATTCTTCCCCATAACTATCTCGGTCTGATCGGTGCCTTCATGGTGGCGATGGGCGTGATTGCGCAGTTTGTGAGGCAGAAGAATCTGGCGGTTAAGCGACAGCAGCTGGAGGAGCAAAAACCATGAGCTTACTCGCTACGTTGCTTTCAGGCGGCTGGCAGTGGATCGCCGCGCTGGGTGCGCTGATCGCCGCGCTGGGTGCCAGCTACTTCGGCGGCAAGAAAATCGGCAAGGTGCAGCAGCAGGCTAAAGCCGATACGGAGAGCGCGAAGAAAGAGGCAGCGCAAACCGCCGCCGTCGCGCATCAACAACAACTGCATCGCGAGGAGGCGACCCGTGTTGCGACCGAGAACAGCAATCTTGATGACGCTGCTGCTCGCGACAAGCTGCAGCAGTCGAAATACCACCAGCCCTGAACCCGTGGCCGTGACCGATTCGGCCTGCGTCCTGTTTTCCCCGATTTACACCCACGGCGACGACGCGCAACGCATCGACGTTCGCACCGTTCGCGCCATCAATACCCACAACGACATGTGGGATGCGCTTTGCGGCCATCCGGCCAAACCCTGATTCACGTTTGTATATCACTACCTAAAATCCTGAGGAGGATTCCATGATCGAAGTAAACTCTTATGCTGAACTGCGTCTGACCAAACCCAGCAAAGCCGGTGAGGTTGCCAGCCTGAACCGCTACTACGACAAGGACTCAACCTTCCGTGGCGGCGGCGATTTTGTCGGCTATATTGGCACCACCACGCTGAAAGACGACGGCGGTACCATTGCGGTTGGTGATGGCTTTTTCTGGAAACGCACCATCAACGATCCCGCCGAGCTGAACGTGCTGCACTTCGGTGCGAAAGGGGACGGTACCACGGACGATACCGACGCCTTTATGCGCATGTATAACTGGACCAAAACCTGGAACGCCAACTGCGTGGCGCTGCCCGTGCGCTTCCCTGGCGGTAAATTCCTGATCAAGCCAATCGATCTCAGCGCAGCGGAATCGACGTTCTTTGGCCTGCTCGGCGACGATTCAGAGCTGGGTTCGCTGCCGCGTACCACCATTATCTCCGATAAAAGCGCGACGCCGGTGTTTAAGGTGAAAGCGCGCCGTACGGCGATCCGCGGCATGGCGTGGAACGGTCAGGCCAGTGCCGATACCGTGAAAAATACCGGCACCATCACCGCCGATTTGGTGAGCAATAACCAGCCGTTCTTTGAGAACACCTGTATTGAAGGGGAAACGGTCAATATCCACTGTTTCCGCGCGCAGAATACCGGCGGTACGGTGTTCAAACTGCTGGATACGCTCGACAGTAAGTTTGACCAGATCTATACGCTCTACACCTATTCGCGCGTCTTTGATGTGGGCTGGTCAAACTCACCGAATGGCGTCTGGGATCACTCCACGGCGATTGAGCTGAGCAACGCCAACTTCCAGACCGGCTACGGCGACGCCACGATCTATATGCCGCGCGTGACGCAGGGGATTTTGCGTAACGTCTGGATTGAGCATACGCGTAACCCTGGCGACCTTTCCGACGGTGGCTGGACCATCGACACGCTGAATATTGAGGATTGCGGCAACCCCTTCAACCTCAATAATGCGCGCGTGGTGATGCGTCAGATTGGCCTGCAATCCGGTGCGAAAATCTCCCAGGATGCGGCCAGCGGCCGCTGGCTCTCTACCTTTGAGTACGGTTATCGCCGTGATGAAAACCACGGTACTTTTATGACCGGTTCGCTGCGTGCAGGTTATTACAGCGGTTATAAGGTGACGAACAATACCAGCACCGATAACTGGTATCGCCTGGGCCAGCTCTTTTTCCCGAATGCTAACCAGCAGTGGGTGATTGAGTTAATCGGTAAAGCTAACGCCACTTCGCCGTCTACCACCGCGACGTCGCCAGTGAATATGGTGGGTACCGGTAAAACCTGGATCAACCTGCAGCGGCTGGAAACCGTCTGGGCCGATGCCTGCCATATGGGGCAGCCAGCGGTACTGGATATTCGCTACAGCCGTGTCGGTACTACCTATGCGGTGGTATGGGTCAAACTGGCTGCCAACAGCGGCGACACCATGTTTAACCTGAAAAACACCGGCCCGACGCGTTTCGATACGGGCTCTTGTTCGCTGTTCCAGTCCGATATGTCGGTGGTAACGGATACCACCAAAATGGGTACGCTGAAGCCAGCGGCACGCTTTGGCCTGCACAATGGAGTGGCGGGTATTGGTGCCAACGAGAAAGGCGTAGTTACGCTCGCGACGACCGCAGGTACGCCGACCAATAAAACCACGCCTTCGGGCTTTGTGCTGATCAATATCAATGGTACTGACCGCAAGGTTCCTTATTACGATTGATGATGGGCACGTTTTGGCGAGGCTGCGGCCTCGCCTTTTTTGTTTCTGGTACGGGCCAGAAGAGAAGAAGAGTCAGGCTGCTTAGCCGTTTTATGTGTCAAATGACGAGAAAAACAGCATCCGCGCGCTGTGGCTCTTGACGGAAGTTCCGCTTTTTTCTAACTTATTGCCCCGTAGTTCTCACCTCAATGCCGGTGTAGCTCAGTTGGTAGAGCAGCGCATTCGTAATGCGAAGGTCGCAGGTTCGACTCCTGTTTCCGGCACCACTCTGACCGTTTCCTGCGTCTGACCAGTCTGGTTAATCTCCCTCTGGATTTCACCTTGCCCTCATCCTCCGTCGCTTTATTCTATTGACGCGTATCCGTATTAGTTCAACATACTTGATGTAAATCAATTATATGCGCCGTTTTACGCCTTTATGATGTCATTTCTCACAGGACGTTAAAGGTTGTCTGGTATGGATACGGTTGAAGAACTAAACGGGACATATTTCTATGCGGGCAGATCTAACCTAACGGCCAGTGAGCTATTTTTCATGATTTTTTGTGAAACAACGGCGGATCATTTTGGAATTGACGATGTCGTAGCAATAGTCGCTCTTTACAGCGGGATGAATAATCAGAAGACAAGACAAAAGCCAAAAGGGGCCAAAGAGGGCACTTCACGATCGTCTAAAGTGATGAGGAAATACTTTAAGACAGCCAAATTTCCTTTTGGAATAAAGCTACCAACCTGGGTTGGTGGTTATACTCCCTGGACTGTAGAAAGGCGAATGGTAGCGAAGATAAGCACTTTCACAGGGAGAACGATTCCTTTGGTAGGTGAAGTTATTTTACTTGTTGATGTATCGCAAATTGCCTACCGCTCAATACGTAATTATAACCTTATAGCACGAGGTAACGATAAGTTATGGTAGATGATATTGAAACACGTATTTTCTCGCTTGCCCGACGCTACAACGGTGTTTATTTATTTAATAACGAAAAGAAACAAAGGTTGCTAACATCCGACACCGATTTTGATACTGACATGCATCTGGATGTGGGTGAAGCCGAAGATTTAATGGATGAATTTTTTAGGGAATTTCAAATTGATAAGGGTAATTTTAAGATAGAAAATTATTATCCTGATGAGCCTTTCTCATGGAATCCATTCAAAAAAACCGAACCTATACCTGTACCTGATTTTACTATCGGCATGTTAATCGAATCAGCAAAAGCCGGGAAATGGCTATACGACTAAGCACAAGCAAGGAGCATTTATTATGGCTGTACCTGTACACTTATTTTTAACCGATGACGGTGGCGCTACGATACGGGGTTCTTCTGATGTCTGGGATCGAGAGGGCAGTATTGAGCTGCGAGGTTTACACCACTGCCTGATGCTTCCTACCGATCCCGCAACAGGGAAAGTAACCGGCACTCGGCAGCACTCACCTTTTCAGTTTACCAAAGAGCTTGATAGCGCCTCGCCTTATCTGTTTAAAGCAGCAGCGACCGGCCAGACACTGAAAACGGCTGAATTCCGTTTTTATAATATTAACGACGCAGGGCAGGAAGTGGAGTATTACCGCATCACTCTGGAGAACGTGAAAGTGATTTCGGTTAGCCCCGCAATGCACGATACACGAAGCTGTACGGGAACAGGGCATATGGAGGAAGTGGCCCTGAATTACGAAAAAATTACTCACCTGTACAAAGACGGTAATTTATTAGCTCACGATGCCTGGAACGAACGGCCCACAGCTTAGAGGAACGTGCTTAGTTACAACACAAATTAAGGAATGTGGCTTTAGTCTCTCGTATCCTTAACCTGAAGTGCACTGGTTTTACTTTTATTTATCATTAAAACAACGGCTTAATCAGAAACATGAGATCGCCTCTATAAATTAACTTGCTATTAAATCGTGTGCTATGTAAATTCACCCCATTCCGAATGCGCAACAGCCGATACCGCGTATTTAAATAGCGTGCGATTTAATAGTGAATTGATTAAAGGAGTAACCTCATGAAAATTAAACAAACCGTTTTAGCGCTGGCGCTGGCCGCCGCGTCTGCAAACAGCTTCGCCGATGCGCCGCAGCCGGAGCGTCATGTACAAGCTTTCTTAAACGCGCTGAACAGCAGCGGCGGCAAACCCATTGAGCAGCTGACGCCGCAGGCGGCACGCGAGGTGCTGATCGGTGCGCAAAAAGGCGCAACCTTACCTGATGCCGACGTAACAGAGAAAACCATTGATGTTAATGGTCAGCCACTCAAGCTGAATATCGTTAAGCCTAAAGGCGCGCAGGGTACACTGCCCGTGTTTATGTTTTTCCACGGCGGTGGCTGGGTGTTAGGGGATTTCCAGACGCATGAACGCCTGGTGCGCGACCTGGTGGTCGAATCGGGCGCCGCCGCGGTGTTTGTTAACTATACGCCGTCGCCCGAAGCGCACTATCCGGTCGCCATTAACCAGGCCTATGCAGCAACCCGCTGGGTGGCGGAGCACGGCGATGAAATTGGCGTAGAGGGTAAACGTCTGGCGCTGGTGGGCAACAGTGTAGGCGGCAATATGGTGGCGGCGGTGGCACTTCAGGCGAAACAGCACCGCACGCCCGCCATTCGCTATGATGTGATGCTTTGGCCGGTGACTGACGCAAATTTTGATACCGGGTCATACCATCAATTCGAGAAAGGCTATTTCCTGACGCGCAACATGATGAAATGGTTCTGGGATAACTACACCACGAAGGCGAGCGATCGTAACAACATTCTGGCTTCGCCGCTGCGAGCCACCCGCGAACAGTTGCAGGGCCTGCCGCCAACGCTAATCCAGACGGCCGAACTGGATGTACTGCGCGACGAGGGTGAAGCCTTCGGCCGTAAACTTGATGCCGCGGGTGTAGAGGTGACTGTCACGCGCTATAACGGCCTGATCCATGACTATGGCCTGCTGAACCCTCTGAGCAACGTGCCTGCGGTACGCACCGCACTGCGCCAGGCAGCCGATGAGCTGAAAACGCATCTCAACTGATCCCAGGCCAGGCGCATTGCCTGGCTTTTTTCATCCTCTGTAGCACCAAAAACCGGTGCGCCCCATTCAGCACCAGGATAAATTACAAAAATCATACAGTTAATTTAACCATCACTGCGAGATACGGATATGTTTGCAAAGCATTATGAGGTAGATGAAAACCATATTGATTTCCAGGGCATCGTAGACGGCCTTTACTATCCCTTCTATATGGAATGGACGCGACATGCCTATATGCGCGAAGCGCTGGGTATCGACATTGAAGAGGAGTTTAAACAGGGTCGCCTCTACATGGTGCTGGAATATTCGCTGCGCTTCCGCAAGAGCCTGCAAAAGGGCGATCGCCTGGAAGTGACCTGTGCACTGGAGAAGAACGAAAAGCGTAACCGGGTGAATTTTGTGCAGCAGATTAAAGTTGACGGCGTGACTTATGCTGAAGCGACGTTTGTTGCCACTTGCCTGAGCAATGGCAGGCCCAGCATGCCTGAGGCCGTAATGAATGCGTTGAATCCGCTGTAACACATAACGTGAAGGGCAGGAGCCTGTCCTTCACCTCCGCTTTAGGCAGAAATGCCTTGTTTCTCCCTGTCCTGGCGTCTCGCCCAATTCTTATGCTGCCGTGTGCAGTTTACGAGATATGCATCACATTAATGTCTGCGCTTTTTTTCGCTTTGTGGCGCGTTTTTTTCTCTTCAACGTTGTTTAATCTGGCATCAGGCGTTAAAGGCATACTCTCAATCACCTCAACCAGGCATCAAAGGGAGTTAATGGATATAAACATTACCGAGCAATAAAAATAACCAGGGCTGCCTGGCCTGGTTTAGCAGTCTTTTTTATTGCGCCATGAAAATACAGCTTTTTTTGTTTTCGGATGCCAGGATTAATCCGAAGTAAAAATCATTCCTTTTTACTTACAGATGCAGGTATTTACTCATCACCTTTTTATTGGTTAACCATTTTTATAACGTGCGCGATTAATCTTAAGAATAAGTGTAATGCCTGCTTATCCATTAATTCTGATGAATAAGCCGGGCGCGGGTGCGGAAAATCCGGTTTCGCGTCTGCGCCATTGACGGGATAAAAGCGGCACGTAATATCTCTCTAATCAATCCTGTTTTTTCTTTAGTCGCGCAATAACCATCCGGAAAAAAAAGAGACGGTGCTGAATTGAGCCCGGCACTAAAGATGTATCGCTTGCGTAAAACTATTTATTTCCAGAGGATCTATGGTGACGCTTAACAACCCTTTAATTAGCGTAATTGTACCGGTGTATAACGCCGAGCATTCGATTATGCGCTGTGTTGAAAGCGTGCTGGCGCAACGGGAGCCGCGCGTTGAACTGATCCTGATCGATGATGGGTCAACCGACAGCTCGCCGCTGATGCTCGAGAGCTGGCGCAACCATCCGCAGGTGCGCATTATTACCCAACGCAACGGCGGCGTTTCATCGGCGCGCAACGCTGGCATTGCAGCATCGCGTGGCACTTATCTGCGGTTTGTCGATGCGGATGATTTTCTGCCTGCTGACGCGCTGAGCCTCTGCCTGGCGCGGATGAATGACCGCGTCGGCATGATTGTCGGCGAGTCGCAACACTTTACGCCGCAGGGAGAGCCCATTGCGCGGCAGTTTCCATCACAATCCCAGCGCGTACTGAGCGCTGGCGATGCGGTTAATGACTTGCTCTATTTCCATCCGCGTCACGGCATCTGCGACAAGCTCTTTAACGGTGAGCTCATCCGCGCCCATCAGCTGCGTTTCAACGAGCAAATTGCCAATTTCGAAGATCTGCTGTTTGTGATGCAGTATCTCAGCCTGCTGGAGACGCAGCAGGTGATCTGCATTAACAGCGTGATCTATCACTACGTCGAGTCGGAAAATTCCGCGACGCGCTCATCGGTGCGCGAAAAGCACTTTTCCTTCGCCCGTTCATTTAATGAAATGCATAAATTGCTGGGGCGCAGCAATGATAAGTTTTTTTATTTCCTGCTGCTGAAGGTCTCCTCAGCCTATTTATATAAAGCCATAGTCTCCGGTGAATTTAACCCTGTCTTTATCAACGACCATATTCGTCGCTACCGGCAGGCTTTCAAGTCCTATCTCTCTTCGGGCGTGATTGTGAACGGCTGGAGCCTCTACTTCATGCTTTTTTTCTGCTCGCCGCGACTGGTCTCGCAGCTGCGTAAGCTGGCGCAAAACACGGGGCGCGGAGAATAAATATGAAAAATAAACTGAAGAACTCCCTGTGGATGATCGCCGAAAAGATCATCGCGGTCTTTGGCCTGATTTTCGTCACCTCCTTCGTGGCGAAATACGTGGGGCCGACCACCTTCGGCATTATTTCCATTTCGCTGCTGGTCTTCCAGTTTTTGCAGACGATTGCCTACATGGGCAGCGACGTCATTCTGCTGAAACGGCTGTCGCAGAATAAACACTCCGGCATCAAACTGATGCTCTCCGCATCGGTGCTGATCTTTACGCTCTATGTCGTGCTGGCATCGGCAGGCATGGCGATCATGCATGAAGAGATGAACTCGCAGGCGCAGATTTTTATTATTGCCGCCGCGATTGCCTGTCTGTTCTCTGCCATCGATCTGGTCAATGTCTTCAACGAGGCGATGCTGAACGCAAAGCTGAACGTCATAGCCAATGCTATTGGCCTGACCATCAGCCTCTCCATTCGCTTTGTTATTTCATACTTCGAGCTGGACCCGGAATACCTGGCGCTGCCGATTGTACTGGCGACCTTTATTCCGTTTTTCATCAAGCTGGCACTGTTTCGCCGCTATGAAGGCACGATGCGCAGGCCGAACCCGAAACAGCTCAAGGCCTATTCACGCTATATGCTGGCCTCTGGCGGTACGCTGATATTTTCAGTCATCGCCGTGGCGCTCTATACGCGCCTGAACCAGTTCAGCGTCAGCTACTTTCTCGGCGTCAAAGAGGCGGGTGTATTCTCGGTGGCCTTAACGCTGTCAGGGGCATGGGTCTTTTTGCCAAACGCTTTGCTGGCATCGTTCTATCCCTCTTTTTTCTCAGAACGCGATCCGAAACGTGCCATCGTCAAAATTCAGCAGCTGCACCTGATAGTGGCTGTGGTATCAGCGGTGGTTATTGCCGCCGTCGCGCTGCTGGCACCGCCGTTTATCCATTACTTTTATGGCCCGGCCTATGAGGACGCTGTGGCGCCAACGGTCTGGCTCTGCCTGGGCACCATGTTTGGTCTGCTGAGCAGCGTGATGGATCGCTTCATCATCAAATACAACGGCTACGGCTACCTGGTGAAAAAAACCTTTTTCGTTCTGCTTATTTGCCTGGTTTCTTCTGCTGTTCTGGTGCCGCTGTATGGTCTGACCGGCGCAGCTTTTAGCGTTATTTTGACCGAGCTGCTCTCTTTTACGCTGCTGAATTACTTTTTTGCCGCCCAACCGATGCTGAGTATTCATCAGTCTTTTTTCAGTCCCAAGAAAATATGGTTTTTATTAAACGACGCCAAAACCCTCAGATAGTTAAGAGGAATGAAAAATGAGTCCAACACCAAAGTTCAGCATTATTATTCCTGCGTGGAATGCGCAAAAAACACTGAGAAGAACGTTAATCAGTGTTCTGCAGCAGACCTGTGAAGATTATGAAGTAATCGTCGTAAATGACGGCAGCACCGACGGTACCGCCGCGCTGCTGGATGAATTTAGCTACCAGGATAATATCCATGTTATTAACCAGCAAAATGCTGGCGTTAGCGTGGCGCGTAACCATGCGCTAAAACAGGCACAAGGGGATTTTATTATTTTCCTTGATGCCGACGACTGGGTAGACGATCACTTTCTTGCCAGCTTCCAGCACTCGCTGGATACCAGCTACGGTAAGCCGGTGGAGTTAATCGTGGGCAACCTGGTTGACGATCGCATTGGCAGTATCAGCAAATATGGCTATTTTGCCGCGCAGGAGATGCCTTATCTGCTTGGTGAGCTGGAGATGAGCGATAACATCGGCTATCTGCATAACAAGTGTTATAGCCGGCATGTGATTGAGGCAAACGGCCTGCATTTTCTCGAAGGGATTTCGATGAGCGAGGATCTGCTGTTCAACCTCAAATACTTTTACAACATCAGTAACTGCCTGGTGATTAACAGCGCAGCTTACCATTACGAAAATGTGATGGATTCACTGTCAAAAAAGCGCGTTCAGTACAACGAGCTAAAGGAGCGGAAACAGTTCCTGACCGGGCTTTATGACACCATTATGAGTAAATATACGCATCGCGATCTCGACTACTTTCTTAAAGGCGTCTCTAAACGCGTGCTGGCGCTGGATATGCAGATCGTAACCTCGATGTATCACGATTCGTTTACCCATAATGAAATTTCACGGGAAATTAGCGAGATTAAACGCGGCAGATATTCGAAAGGTATTTTTAATTTGCTGAACCGCAACGAAAAGCTGAAGTATATTATTATGAATTTTAACAGCTTTGCGGCTTACTACTGTCTTTACGCCCTGTATAAGGCGCGCGCTTTTTAATGGATGTGCTTCATCCGCTACACACGACCGGGGTTCAGGTTTCTGTGGTTTACAGCTGTTAATCACATCGGGCGGCCAGCAGTGGCCGCCCGTTGCTTACTGGGTTACTGCGCCGGGCTGAGTGCGCCGGTTTTGAACACGCTCATTGCCTGTGCCATGCGCTCCGCCTGATCCTGCAACGCCTGGGAGGCCGCAGAGGCTTCCTGTACCAGCGCGGCATTCTGCTGCGTCACCGCTTCCATCTGGGTAATCGCCATATTGATCTCGCTGATGCCGGTGCTTTGCTCACTGCTGGCAATCGTGATCTCGCTCATGATGCCTGCGACGCTCTTCACGCTGTTCACCACCTCGCCGATGGTTGAGCCAGCATGGGAAACCAGTCGGCTGCCCTCATCGACTTTGGCCACGGAATCTTCAATGAGCGATTTGATCTCTTTTGCTGCTGACGCCGAGCGCTGTGCCAGATTACGCACTTCGCTGGCGACAACGGCAAAACCGCGGCCCTGTTCGCCTGCGCGCGCGGCTTCGACGGCGGCGTTAAGCGACAGGATATTGGTCTGGAAGGCGATAGAGTCAATCACGCTGATAATATCTACGATCTTCTTCGACGAGAGGGCAATGGCCTCCATTTTCTCGATCACCTGTTCCATCACCTCGCCACCTTCACGCACCACGGCGGAGGTGGTCGCCACCAGCTGATTGGCTTCACGCGCGTTGTCGGCGTTGTGCTTCACGGTGGAGGTCATCTGCTCCATCGCCGAGGCCGTCTCTTCCAGCGAGCTGGCCTGCTGTTCGGTACGGGTGGAGAGATCGAGGTTGCCGCTGGAGATCTGGTTCGAGGCGACGGCAATGGTATCGGAGCCGGTACGCACTTCGGTCACAATGCTCAGCAAATTATCATTCATCTGCTGGAGCGCGCGCATCAGCACGCCGGTTTCATCGCGGCTGTCGATGGTGATTTTTGAGCTGAGATCGCCTGCGGCGACGCGTTCGGCCACGCCAACCGCTTCGGTCAACGGACGCACAATAGAGCGGGTCAGATAGACGCCCAGCAGAACGGAGGCGATTATCGCCAGCGCAGCGCAGACCAGCGTAATCATAATGGCGGAGCTGGCGGCACTCACGATGCTCTGGCCTTCGCTACGCAGCTGCGAATCCTGCGAGCTGGCGAATTTCTCTGCACCTTCTAAAAAGGCGTTCTGGGTAGGCGTCATGGTTTTCAGCGCATAGACGCTGGCGCTTTCGAAATCACCGGCTTTAATTAGCGCAATCAACGCATTTTTAGCGTTTTCAAACTCCTGCCCTGACTGGATCAGCCCCTGAATTTTCTTTTTGCCGACTGCCGTCACCTGTATATCGGCGATGCGGTTCATCGCGTTATTAGTGCGTTGGGTCGCTTCTTCCAGCTGGCCATAGCGTTTAACGTTGCGATCCGGATGGGTGGTGTCGATCACCAGGCCACGCAAAAATTTGATCTGATCGTTGACGCCGTCGCGCACGTCAAAAGCCAGGCGCACTTTGACATAACGGTCGTCGACAATGGCGGAAATGCCGCTGTTAATGCTCTGAATTTTGCTGACGGTTGTTACGCCGATGATGACCATCAACGCCACGACGATACCGAAGGCGATGCCAAGCCGGGCACCGACCTTCATATTTTTCAAACTCCACATCTCTGTTTTCCCCGCGATTACATAAAACGTTTCACTTCAATAGTTAAGTTTTTTAACGCCTGCTAATGACTGGCCTGTGCCGAACCCTCAAGGCGATACGTAAAGGCTAAAAATGAGAGCTGGCGCACAGGTTATCGGATGTTTATGTTTTGACTTTAATTTTTTCCAGACATAGCGCGGTAAACGTATCGTCAGGACGAGGATCTGAAGCGAAAACATTAGCCGCAACAGCGGTTATCCCTGGCGGGAAAAGCATCTGATTAAGCGGGATAAGCGTTTGAATTCACGTTGTTAAAAAGGATATAGCGCCGTTAAGCCGCGATTAAAAATCAGGCGTTGAAGGGTGAACAGAAGGCGGGAAACAGAAGATAACACGCGACGGGCGTCGCGTGTTCAGGGCGTATCAGGGCGCTTTTTCCAGCACGCCGTGGATAACGGACGAAAGTTCGTTAATTTCAAATTTCGCCACGTAACCGTCTGCGCCGACCTTGCGGACGTGATCCTCGTTGGCGCTGCCGGAAAGCGACGAGTGGATGACAACCGGGATACGCTTCAGCGACTCTTCGCGCTTGATATTACGCGTCAGGGTAAAGCCGTCCATCTCCGGCATTTCAAGGTCGGTCAGCACCAGCGCGATCTTGTCATGGATCGATTCGCCTGCCGCCTGTGCCGCGTCGTTCATCTCTTTAATCTTCAGCCAGGCCTCAAGCCCGGTATTGTGCATCAGCGCAGGGATGCCCATGCTTTTCAGGCCTTGCTCCAGCAGCTGGCGCGCGACTTTTGAATCTTCCGCGACAATCGCCACTGCGCCGGGTTTGATTTTGAAGCTACGCACGGTCTCTGGCGTTGGCTCTACGCCGCGCACTGACGGGATCACGTCATAAAGGATCTGCTCAACGTCGAGCACCATCGCCAGATTGTTGCTGCCCTTGTCGTCGTCAAGACAGGCGATGCTGGTGATGTTCTGCCCGCCAATGCCTTTTTCGGCGGTGTGCACCTGGCTCCAGTCGAGGCGCACGATGTTATCGACCGACTCCACCGCAAAGGCCTGGGTATTACGCGCATATTCAGTGACCAGCAGCAGGTTAAGGCCGGTTTCCGGCGTGCAGCCCGCCACCGCTGGCAGATCGATAACCGGGATAAACTGGCCGCGAATATTGGTCATGCCGAGCAGCGGCGAGCGCATACCTGCGGCGCGCGTGATCGGCTGCATCGGTACGATTTCACGCAGTTTGAATACATTAATGCCGAACAGCTCCGATTTGCCTTTGGCCTGATCGGTGCCCAGGCGGAACAGCAGCAGCTCAAAGCGGTTCGATAACGCCAGATTCGCTCTTTCATCTATCTCTTTTTGAAAATTATCCATCGTTGACTCTGCCTTGCAGCCGCCTGTGGCGCGGTAAAAGTGGGTTATAGGATCTATATCGGCATGACGGGCTAAAAGGTGAGAGGTGGTTGTACAAATTTTATCAGTTCAGGCGGATAGCGATTCTTGTGCCAGGATTAACGGGTAACAACGGAAAAATTTCACTAAAGGAGCGCACCATGAAAAAAGTCATGACGTTTACGCTGTTGGCCTTGTTGAGTTTACCGGCGCTGGCCGAGAAAGGCGGTTTTGAAGCGGGCGCAACGCCGCCGCCGCAGAAAGAGCAGGATGCCGGTTATAAAGGTTCAGAGGACACCGGTCAGACGCACATCAACCAGATCCGCGATTTTCGTCAGGACGGTTACGTTACGCTTGAAGGCTATATCCTGAAGAAACTCCAGGGCGATAACTACCAGTTCCGTGACAGCACGGGCACCATCACGATTATCGCGCCAGAGAAAACCTTCGACGGTAAAAAGTATAAAGCGGACGATCAGGTGCGCGTCAGCGGCCGCGTACACGGTAAAGGCGAGAATACGGTTCTGCACGTCACACAAATTGACGAGCCGTAATGGTTTAGCGGGCGAGGCCTCAGCTTCGCCCGCTGTTAATTAATCCTTCAGCAAGATCGCCCGCACGCTTTTACCCTTCATTTTTCCCTGCTTCAGCTTCACCAGCGCCGCTTTGGCTTCGCTGGCGGCAACCGCAACGTAGGCGTGGGTCGGCGTCATGTCGATCTTGCCAATCTGGTCGGCGCGAAAGCCCGCGTCGCCGGTAAGCGCACCGAGAATATCGCCAGGGCGGATTTTCGCTTTACGCCCGCCGTCAATGCACAGGGTCATCATGGCGGCCGGTAGCGGCTGGCGCGCGCCTTTTTTCAGGCTGCTGGCTGGCTGCCAGTTGATCGGCTGCTGCAAAAAATCCTCCAGCGCGTGGGCGCGCGCCATTTCGTCTGCCGCGACAAAACTCACCGCGCTGCCCTGTTCGCCAGCGCGCCCGGTGCGTCCGATGCGGTGCACATGGACTTCGGGATCCCATGCCAGCTGGTAGTTCACTACCATCGCCAGCGCTTTAATATCGAGGCCACGCGCCGCCACGTCGGTTGCTACCAGCACGCGCGTGCTGCCGTTGGCGAAGCGGATCAGCACGCGTTCGCGGTCGCGCTGTTCCAGGTCGCCATGCAGCGCCAGTGCGCTTATCTCCTGCTGGTTGAGCGCGGCGGCAATGTCGTCGCACTCGCGTTTGGTATTGCAGAACACCACGCAGGAAGAGGGCTGGCGCTGCGCCAGCAGCGCCTGAAGCAGAGACAACTTTTCTTTCTGGCCGGCTTCAAAAAATTCTTGATCGATGGCGGGCAGCTCGCTGACCTCTTCGGTGGCAACGTGCAGCGCATCGCGCTGAAAACGGGCGCTGAGGGTGGCGATGCTCTCCGGCCAGGTCGCGGAGAACAGCAGCGTCTGGCGGCCGGGAGGCGTTAGCGCGGCGACGGCTTCCATATCGTCGCGGAAGCCCATCTCCAGCATACGATCGGCTTCGTCCAGCACCAGCGTGGTCAGCTGATCGAGCTTAAGCGTTTCGCGTTGCAGGTGATCCAGAATACGGCCCGGCGTGCCAACGACAATATGCGGCGCGTGTACCAGCGAGTCGCGCTGCGCGCTGATGGGCTGGCCGCCGCACAGCGTAAGGATCTTAATGTTGCGGGTGAAGCGCGCCAGCTGACGCAGCACGTTGCTGACCTGATCCGCCAGCTCGCGCGTCGGGCACAGCACCAGCGCCTGCGTAGCGAAACGCGCGCTGTCGATATGTTGCAGCAGGCCAATGCCGAACGCCGCCGTTTTGCCGCTGCCCGTTTTGGCCTGCGCGCGCACATCGCGTCGCGCCAGGATAGCAGGCAGCGTGGCAGCCTGAACGGGTGTCATTTCGGTGTAACCCATTTCGCGCAGATTAGCGATCTGGCTGGCGGGAAGGGCAGTAAGAGTAGTGAATGCGGTCACGGGCGGCCTCGGCGGCTAAAAAGGTGGTCGAAAAATTGCGCGGCAAGTCTGGCAGAATGCGCGGCGCGCGGCAACCTGCTTGCAAAGGTTATCGCTGTGAAAGCGTCGGCAGTACCTCGCTTAGGAATAACCCGAAGATGAATGAGAATGGTTGTTATCTTCTAATGTTTTCAGGACTGAATGAACTTTTCGTGCAGTTTTTTGCATCTCTGCAAGGCCAGGCTTAACTTTATAAACGCTCGTTTGTGCAGGGTAATTCCTTTTTGTATCAGATGATTCCTGTTTTTCTCCTCCAGAAAAACAATTAATCATTAAAAAAACTCACCGATGTAGCCGATAAAATAATCAGCGTAATTGCTTTATATTTAGCGCGCCATACTTCTATTAAAACGACAGTTAGAGGGTTTTCCATTGAGTAATATTGCCCAGGGATCACATGACGATGTGCTGAAAATCGTTGGCCGTGCAGTACTTACGCTGCATGTTCACGGTGAAAGCTTATCAGCTGACAAGGTTGTCTCAATGATCGGCTGCTATGCCGAGAACGCGGAACAGAACCAGCAGGCGCTTTTTGCGCTGGCGATGGAGATGATGACCGCTGAAAAATGGGCGAAGAGCGCCTGAAAGCGTGTCCCGATTTAAATAAGCCTCCTTATGGAGGCTTTTTTGTCTCTGCTGTTTCTGAAAAGCCGCGTTTCAGCTTGCTTCTTTGGTCCTACCAATTGCTGCGCCATATCCAGCCCTGGTCACAGAAAAAGAAAATCTCGCTCGCAAAGGTTGTCTGAGATTAACAAAGGATTAACTATTTTACGCCATACCGATCCGTAATGCGGTTTTGGTCCGACCAAAGCCGACGCATGCAGCAGCGAGAGACCACCATGCTCGACCCGATACCTCATATTGCAGAGCACCTTGTGGTGCGGCTACGACGCTACATCCAGCAGCAGAAGCTGGAGCCTGGCATGAAGCTGCCCGCCGAGCGCCAGCTCGCCGCCGAGCTCGGCGTCTCGCGTTCGTCACTGCGTGAGGCGCTGCAACAGCTGGTCAGCAGCGGCATGCTGATGAGCCGACGCGGCGGCGGCACCTGGCTGCGCCAGCGGCTTGAACCCTGGTCAGAACAGCGCATCGTCGCGCCGATTCGCGAGCTGTTGCAGGGCGATCCTGACTACCGTTACGACATTCTTGAAGCGCGCCATGCGATAGAAGCGAGCACCGCCTGGTACGCTGCCCAGCGCGCCACCGAGGCGGACAAAGAGCGGCTACGGCTCGCTTTTGACGCTACGCTGAAGCTGAAAGAGAGTGACGATCCCGATCTCGCTGCGCAGGCCGATGTGCGCTTTCATCTCGCTATCGCCGAGGCCTCGCACAATGTCGTGCTGTTGCAGACGATGCGTGGTTTCTTTGAGCTGTTGCAGTCGTCGGTGCTGCAAAGCCGCCAGCGCATGTACAGCCAGCCGCCGATCTTTGCTCAGCTTACGGAACAGCATCAGCGGCTGCTGGATGCCATCCTCGCCGGGGACGCCGATGAGGCGCGGCACGCCGTGATGGATCACCTCAGTTTTGTTCACACCACCCTGAAAAGCCTGCATGAGGACGAAGCGCGCCAGGCGCGCAGCACGCGTCTGCCGGGCAACGATTCTCTTTAAACGCAAGGAAAAGCCCTATGATTATCTCTGCCGCCAGTGACTACCGCGCCGCCGCTCAGCGTATTCTGCCGCCGTTCCTGTTCCACTATATTGACGGCGGGGCCTACAGCGAGCGGACGCTACAGCGCAACGTCGAGGATCTCGCCGACGTGGCGCTGCGCCAGCGCGTGCTAAAGAATATGTCCGAGCTGAGCCTGGAAACTCGCCTGTTCAACGAAACCCTGTCGATGCCGGTGGCGCTGGCACCAGTAGGGCTGTGCGGCATGTATGCGCGACGCGGTGAAGTGCAGGCGGCGCGCGCAGCGGCGCTGAAAGGCATCCCTTTCACGCTCTCAACGGTTTCCGTCTGCCCGATTGAAGAAGTTGCGCCCGCGATTAACCGGCCCATGTGGTTCCAGCTTTACGTACTGCGCGATCGCGGATTTATGCGCAACGCGCTGGAACGCGCCAAAGCAGCAGGCTGCTCAACGCTGGTCTTTACTGTCGATATGCCCACGCCGGGCGCGCGCTACCGTGATGCGCACTCCGGCATGAGCGGCCAGCACGCCGCGCTGCGGCGCTACTGGCAGGCAGTTACGCATCCACAGTGGGCCTGGGATGTGGGCTTGCACGGCCGCCCACACGATCTCGGCAATATCTCAACCTATCTTGGCAAGCCAACCGGGCTGGAGGATTACATTGGCTGGCTGGCGAACAACTTCGATCCCTCAATCTCGTGGCGCGATCTGGAGTGGATCCGCGAATTCTGGGATGGCCCAATGGTGATCAAAGGGATCCTCGATCCCGAAGACGCACGCGATGCGGTGCGTTTCGGCGCGGACGGCATCGTGGTGTCGAACCACGGCGGCCGCCAGCTGGACGGCGTGCTCTCCTCGGCGCGCGCGCTGCCTGCCATCGCCGATGCGGTCAAAGGCGATATCACTATTCTTGCCGACAGCGGCGTTCGCAACGGGCTGGACGTGGTGCGCATGATTGCGCTGGGTGCCGACAGCGTGCTGCTGGGACGGGCTTACCTCTACGCGCTGGCGACGCACGGCCAGCGTGGCGTGGAAAATTTACTGACGCTGATTGAGAAAGAGATGCGTGTGGCAATGACGCTGACCGGGGCTAACAGCATCAGCGATATCACGCGAAGCTCGCTGGTCGAAGCCAGCGCGCTGCTCAATAGCACAGCAGAAGCACCGCGTCCCCGTGCCGTTAGCTGAGCCTTGTCTATACTTACTCACTGTTCATCAACAGGAGGAATGATATGACTATTCACAAGAAAGGCTCGGCGCACTGGGAAGGCGATATCAAAGGGAAAGGCACCGTCAGCACCGAAAGCGGCGTGCTGAGCCAGTCTCCCTACGGCTTCAACACCCGTTTTGAAGGCGTGAAGGGCACCAACCCGGAAGAGCTGATCGGCGCGGCACATGCCGCCTGTTTCTCCATGGCGCTGTCGCTCATGCTGGGCAACGCAGGACACAAACCCGAGAGCATCGACACCACCGCTGACGTCTCGCTGGACAAAAAAGGCGAAGGGTTTGCCATCACCAAAGTGGCGCTGACCAGCACCGTCAGCCTGCCGGGTATTGAAGAGGCAGCCTTTGATGAAATCATTCAGAAGGCGAAAGCGGGCTGCCCGGTCTCTCAGGTATTGAATGCTGAGATCACGCTCGACTATACCCTGAATAATTGATCCAGCTGGTCGCCGTGAACGGGCGACCGCGCTATGCTGGCTTACACAGGTTCTGATGAACCGCAATGGATGCGCCCTAGGGCGCATCTTTTCTTTCTGCGGAAGGAGGGTAAGCGTGGCGAAATATCTGCCAGCAAAAAAACACTGGAAAATGGTACTGGTGTTGCTCTGTATTTGTGGCGCGTTAATGCTGATTCGATGGGCGGCGATGATATGGGCATGAAAGCGTGGATTTGCCGCCACAAGCTCGGCCTGTTAGTGATGATTGTGTTGGTGCTGGAGCTGATTCACTTTCTAATGACTTCTTCCTGGCTGCCGTGGGTTTCCCATTGAGCATCCTCACACATATTCTCGTTCCTGCTCGCGGCGTTTAGCGCGCACATCACTACGGGCGATACGGTACGCTTTACCCGGATCGCCTGCGACAAACTCAAAGGTCGGCGAATAGTAAAACGGCAGCCAGCCGCCGAAGCCGCTCTCCCACTCCCAGCGTACCGGGCAGGGCCAGAGAATGCCGTCATACAAAATGTAATAAACCCAGCGTCCAGTCGGACGACGGGGGCGTGGTGTTTTCATGGGAATCACAACGATAATTGTTTAAAACAGCTTATATTTTGAACGCTGATGGCGCAGGCTGCAACGTTAAAGCTGCCTCTTTTTTGTTCGCGTTCAGATGTGGCACTGATTAACGATGCACTTCGCCGCACAGCAAGACCACATTAGGCCGTACTTTATGGATGCGATCCGCCATGGTTTCACAGGCCGCTTTATCCGGATAAATGCGTTCCGACACCGGCAGGGCATCGCAGGCATCATGGCCGCAGGCGCTCACTAACAACACAAATCCAATCAACATGCTCGACTCCTTTACACCGTCTCGTTGGTACGGACTGTGATGCGTATGATCCTTTTTTACGATCCAGTATAGACAAACGTGTCGGCACGGCGTTATCAGCCTGAGCGATCAGGAAAAAAACCAGGCGGGCAGCAGGGCGATAAGATTGTTGAGCGTATGCAGAAAGATCGGCAGTGCCAGGCTATTGCTGCGCAGGCGCGCATAGCAGAGCAGCAGCGAAAAGAGCGTCAGCGCCACCAGCGTTTCCCAGTGCACATACTGCGTATGCATGACAGCGAACAGCAGCGACGTCAGCAGCATACAGGCAAAGCGGCTGCGCGGTGCCCACAGCAGAAAAGCCTGCAGCAAAAAGCCGCGGAACAGCACCTCTTCAAATACCGGCGCCAGCAGCACGGCGGTCAGCAGCAGGATCAGCATCGAATTGCGCCCCTGGTGCGCCTGCTCAACCAGCCAGCCTTCGGGCTGTAAAAACTGCGTCTGCGCCGCCATCAGCACAAACAGCACCAGGATAAACAGCAGCGTCTGACGGATGCGCAGCTCTCCCAGTGGCAGATCGTTGCGGCGCTGGCAGTAGAAGCGATAAAGCGGATAGATCACGGCGAATTCAAACAGGCAGAGCACCGGCACCAATAGCCCGTCATTACGCAGCACGCTGTAGTTGGGAAACAGCGTAATCAGCATCGTCACGAGGTAATAGACCACAAAGCTGCCGACGTAGAACAGCGTCAACGTCACTCTGTCGGGATTGGTGTTCATAGGCGACCCAGCCATCGAAGGAAAGCGCATAGTAGCAACGCGCCCGATCCCTGTCGAGGGAGGCACGCGTACAAACTTCCGGCAGGAAATTCTGCCCTCAGGCTAAATCCATGCGGCTACGCGCCGATAAAGGCTTAAGCCTGTTCGGATCCGCTGTGCCAGCAGAAGATAGCGTACCCGCCGAACGAATTTCACCGCTTTGTTGTGAGCGCTTCTGATGACTTTTGTTCCACCGGAATCGCCGTCGCGCCTTTTTGCGCTGGCGGCTGAAAATCGCACCCTGCGCAATACGCGCCGCAGCCTGCGCATTTTGACGCTGCTGCTCACTGGCGTGCTGTTGCTCTCTGTGGTGATGGTGATCGTCATTGCCCAGCGGCAGAATCGCGACGCGACTGAACACGATCGCCAGCTGCTACGGCAGACGTGGCAATCGCGTCAGGAAACCATGCTGACGGATGTGCGCGACTATGCATTTTGGGGCGAGGCCTGGCGCAACCTCCACGCCTCGCTGAATAAAAACTGGGCATGGGATGAGGAGAACCTCGGGCCGGGTCTCTATAACGAGTATCACTATGAGGGCGTTTTCGTCGTCGACGGCAAAGGGCAGACGCGCTACGCGATGGTAAACGGCAAACTCGCCGATGTCTCGCTGGAGGCGTGGCTGGGTAAGCCGAGCGCCGCGCTGCTGCGCGACGCGCGCAGACTGGACAATGCGGCGCTGGTGCGCAACGCGATGATTAATCAGCAGCCCGCCATTCTGGTCGCTGCGCCCATTACGATGGGAAAAGTGCCTAACCTGCCCGAGGTCGCAGGCCCGCCGTCGGTGATGATTTTCGTTAACCTTTTTACGCCGGATAAACTTCAGGCGCTGGGCAAAATGCTGGATGTCTGGGCGCTGCGCGGTGCATCCGATGGCGATGATGCCGCGTTGCAGCCGGGCCTGACGCAGCAGGCAATGGACAGCGCGCCTGTTGCGCTGCGCTGGCAGCCGAAGATGCCCGGCACGCGCCTGCTTGCGCTGCTGCTGCCAATCCTCGCGGCGATGGCGCTGGTAACGGGCTGGATCGCACGCCGCGTCAGCCGTCACGCGATCCATAACGCTGTGCTCTCCGATCGCCGTTTCGCCATGCTGACCGTCAGCCAGCAGGAGCTGGCTAACAGCGAAGCGCGCTTTCGCGATCTGGCCGAGGCTGCCTCAGACTGGATTTGGGAGACGGATGAACGGGGCCGTCTGATCTATCTCTCTTCCCGCTTTCAGCGTGTTACCGGGCATTTGATTGCCGACTGGACCGGGCAGCATATCGATCGCCTGTTAACTCATCCCAGCCACTCGCTGGTGGCCTGGCTGATGCGGCAGGATGAAAACTGCTCGTCCGCGCCGCTGCGCTGTCAGTTTATGAGCGCACAGGGCGAACGCCGCATCGGCCACCTGGTGGCAAAAACTATCTGGCATAACGGCCGCCGCGCCGGTTTCCGCGGCACGGTCTCTGACATTACCCAGGGCATGGAGGCGGAAGCACGTATCCAGTTTCTGTCGCATCATGACGCACTGACCGGGCTGTCGAACCGGGTTCAGCTTCAGGCGTTTCTTACGCGCCACCTTGAATCGGCGAACAGGGCGACGCCGCTGGCGATTGTGAGCCTTGATATCGATCAGTTCAAACCGCTGAACGATACCTGGGGCCATGCGGCTGGCGATCAGGTACTCAACCAGATCGCGCAGCGCCTGCAGCACGGGGTTGGCGCACATGAACTGGCGGCACGACTGGGCGGCAATGAGTTTGTGCTGGTACTGCATGAAGGCGATGCCGAGGTGGTGGCGCACCGCTGCACACGGCTGCTGCATGAGGTACAGCAGCCCGTCTATGCCGGCCAGCATGCGCACTATCTCACCGCCAGCATCGGCATTGCCTGCGCACCGCAGGACGCCAGCCAGCCTGAAGCGCTGCTGCGCATGTCAGATATTGCCCTTAACGAAGCGCGCGCGGCAGGGCGCAACCGCTGGGTCTGGTACGCCAACAATATGGCCAGCCAGCGCGACCACAAGCGGGAAATGGCGCAGCGTATCGAACAGGCGTTGCATAATGACGAATTTTGCCTGCACTACCAGCCGCGCTACCAGTTGCAAAACGGCAGGCTGGCGGGTGCGGAAGCGTTGATCCGCTGGCAGCCCGCTACCGGCCAGCCGATCACGCCCGATCGTTTTATTCCGCTGGCGGAGGAGAATGGTTTGATCGTTGCGATCAGCGACTGGGTACTGGCGCGCGCCTGCGCAGACGCCAGCGCATGGGGCGCGGATCGCTATGTTTCAGTCAACATTTCGCCAGTAGAGTTTCGCACCACCGACTTAGTCCAGCGTGTCGCGCGCGCGCTGGAGCGCAGCGGGCTGCCTGCGACACGTCTGGAGCTGGAGATCACGGAAAACGTCACTTTTGAACATCCCCAGCAGGCGCTGGAGGTGATGCAGGGTCTGCGCGCGCTGGGCGTGCGGCTAACGGTAGATGATTTCGGAACCGGCTATGCGGCGTTGGGCTATCTGAAAACCTTCCCGTTTAACGGGCTAAAGATTGACCGATCGTGGATGAAGGATTTCCCGGAATCACAGCAGGCAGAATCGGTGGTGGCTGGCATTATCGCGCTGGCGCACGCCTTTGCCCTGACGATTACGGCAGAAGGGATTGAGACAGAAGCGCAGCTCGACCAGTTAAAACGGCTCTCCTGCGAAGAGGGGCAGGGCTACTTTTTGGGGCGGCCCATGCCGCTGGTGGCCTTCACTGCGCTTCTGGAAACAACATCTCAAACTACATCGATTCGGGCTTAACGGACTTTAACCGCCACGGCGGTCATCAGAACGGCAAAGCCCACAAAAATTGCCAGTTCCATTCTCTTCTCCTCAGATAATTCTTAATAATTGTAGTGATCCGAGGCAGGCACGTTGGACAGGAAGTGCGAATTGTCTGAAAAACTGTGAAGGGCGTCGAATTTAATCGCCTGCTGGCTGCAACCTTTTCAGCCACAGGGGTTAAGCCCGGCGCGATGCTTTGCTACCCTTTGGCACGGGTTCACCACGTCCAAGAGGAGAAAACGTGAAATATTACGGAAAAGCGCTGCTCGCGCTAGGCGTGCTCGCCTTAGCCGCCTGCCAGTCCACCAGCAAAACAGAAACCGCCGCAGCGGGTGCTGACGCGGAAAGCGATACCTGCGGCGCTTCGCAGTATCAGAGCTACGTTGGCAAACCGCTCAGCGCCGTCAGCAGCCTGCGTTTTGACACGCCGGTACGCGCCATTCCCTGGAACAGCGCGGTCACGATGGACTTCAATCTGCGCCGGATTAATTTCCTGGCGGACAAGAGCGACACCATCAGCAAAGTTTACTGCGGCTGATGCGTCATAAAAAAGGCGTAGCATTGTCATGCGGCTGTCACCGAAAGCAGCGAGGATAGATCGCGAATAACAGAGATTTCTCGTCACTCTCAATATGCAATGCTCGTCTTGTTTATTCCCGCCTCGGCGGGAATTTTTTTGCCCTTAATCCTGTGGACCGGTTTCCATTAGCTGCGCCAGCAGCTGCCGGTAGTTTTGCAGACGGCGTGCATCACCTTCGACTTCAAGCCGCTGGATAACGCGCGCAACCACCGCCTTGTTGGTCGCGGGCTGGCCGGCTTCCATTAGCTCGCGCAAAATGACCGCCAGCAGATCTGACTCCTGCGGGGCGTTCCAGGCGGGGCTGTTGAAATAGTCCACAATCGCACGGCTGGCACTGTTTTGAGCTCTCATATTCACCTCTGCTAAGGCGAAAGCGTGCCTATCACGACGCGCCAGGGCAGCGTGATAGCCAACATGGTTGGATCTGTGGACCTCGCCGCGTCAGGCTCGGGCAGAGGCGTTAGCGTGGCCAGGACAGCACACCGACGTCAGTGAAAACTGGCGTTTTTTTAAACATAGAACTGACGCCAGTTCTTGTCAGTAACAGACTGAAATATTTTTTCATCCCTTTTCACAGCAGGCTGCATAATTGACGCAGGCGCGCTAAAAAAGCGATGGGAATGCCCTGTGAAACGGCGTTAGCCCGCTGTTTAGCGCAGCGAAAAGGGTGCTGCACAGCAAAAAACGGTTTTTTTCATTTCGTGCCATCATTTGCCGCTCAGCGTTAAAGGGGCATTGATAGACTGTTGCCTCCTTTCGCCATCGCCTGCTTGCTCATGCCACGCACAATTGAACCCTGGAAAATTAATCTTATCTCGGTCTGGTTCGGCTGTTTTTTTACCGGACTGGCCATCAGTCAGATCATTCCTTTTCTGCCGCTCTATATTGAGCAGCTGGGAATTTCTGGCGGCGATGCGCTCAGCCTCTGGTCGGGGCTGACTTTCAGTATCACCTTTATCGTCTCGGCTGCCGTCGCGCCGCTGTGGGGCAGTCTTGCCGATCGGAAAGGGCGCAAGCTGATGCTGCTGCGTGCCGCGTTCGGTATGGGCGTGGTGATCCTGCTACAGGCTTTTGTTACTCAGGCATGGCAATTGCTGCTGCTGCGCGCGCTGATGGGCTTAACCTCCGGCTATATTCCCAATGCGATGGCGCTGGTGGCGGCGCAGGTGCCGCGCGACCGCAGCGGCTGGGCGCTGAGCTGCGTCTCGACCGGCCAGATTGGCGGCGTGATCCTCGGCCCGATGCTGGGCGGCCTGCTGGCCGACTGGGTGGGGCTGCGCATGGTGTTTATTGTCACCGCGGCGCTGCTGCTCGTCAGTTTTCTGGTCACGCTGTTCCTGATTAAAGAGACGGGCTACACGCCGGTCAGCAAAAAGGACAAGCTGAGCGGCCGCGAGGTATTCGCCTCGCTGGATAACCCAAAACTGATGCTGTGCCTGTTCGTCACCACGATGGTGATCCAGATGTGCAACGGCTCGGTAAACCCGATCCTGACGCTGTTTGTGCGCGAACTGGCACCGACGGCAGAGAATATCGCCTTCCTTAGCGGCGTGATTGCCGCGCTGCCAGGCGTCTCGGCGCTCATTGCCGCGCCGCGTCTCGGTCGGCTGGGTGACCGCATCGGCACCCAGCGTATTCTGCTGGCCACCATGGTGGTGTCGCTGCTGTTACTGCTCGCGATGTCTTTTGTCACCAGCGCCACCCAGCTTGGCGTGCTGCGTTTTCTGCTCGGCTTCGCCGACGGCGCGATGATGCCTGCGGTGCAGACGCTGCTGGTGCGCCATTCCCGCGACAACATCACCGGCCGTATCTTCGGCTACAACCAGTCGTTTATGTATCTCGGCAACGTTGCCGGTCCGCTGCTTGGCGCAGCGGTGTCGGCGCTAACCGGCTACCGCTGGGTGTTTTTCGCCACGGCGCTGGTGGTGCTGCTTAACGTGCTGCTGCTGAAGCGCTTTTACCGTCGCCCGCGCACGGTGCTGGCGTCGAGGGAGAAAAAAGGAGCGCATAGCGCCAGCGCTGCTGAGTCAACAGATACCCGGCGCTGACGCTGGGGCTCCACGAGTCGTCGCCGCCAACCCCCATATGCGCCGCGTCAAGATGCAGCCAGCATCCCGGCTCCGCGCGCAGCAGGTGGCGGTGCGAGGTGTCGCGCAGTTGCTCCAGGCTGTAGCGACCCAGCGCAAAGCTGAAATCGCCGCTGACCTGCCAGCAGCCAGCATTGAGCTGGCGCGTACCACCGCGCAGGCCGTTTTCACTGGGGAAGACATAAGGCGTATGCAGCGCGTCGAGCGGCAGCTGCCAGCGTGAGAACTGCGCTGCCAGCTGGCGGTCAGGATAGTTTTCATGCGGGCCGAATCCCAGCCAGCTGACCTGCTGCGGCGCATCAGCGAGCTGGCAGCGCAGGCCAATGCGCGCGGGGGCGGGCAGACCGGCAGCCTGTTCCACTTCAATATCCACTCTCATCTCGCCCTGCGCGTCGACGCGGTAGCGCTTATGGCTGAGAAACGCCAGCTTGCCCCCGGCATACCAGCCGTGCAGCACGGCTATCTGCACCGCATCCGGCAGCGCCTCGGTCTCCAGTTGCTCGACGCGGCTGGTCATCGCGTCATAACCGGCAGCCTTCCAGCGCTCTGACCAGGCATTGGGATCGATGCGTTCCGCCTCGCTGGTGCCGATATCGTTATCCAGCGGCGCGCGGATAAAACAGTCCTGTAGCGGCGATAGCAGCATCGCTTGCTCGTCGATAAACCACTGCACCAGCTCACCGCTGCGGCGGGAAAAGTGCCAGCGCTGGCGGCGGTGCGCCACGGCAATCTGGTCGTGGTTAACATCGAGCCTGGGCGGCTCGCCGGTTTCCTGAAGCACTGGCAGGCGCAGCGCGGCGGGCAGCCGCCACTGATGCCAGGCGACGAGGCAGTCGGCATCTGACCATGCGGTGGCGTTGCGCTGATGCACGGCAACATTCAGCCAGCATTCGCCCGTCAGATTCTCTCGCGGCGCCACGCTGAGACGCTGGGTGCCCTGCGGCGTAAGATCCAGTGCCACCTCGCCCTGCGCCACAATCTCGCCCTGTTGTTCAATGCGCCAGCGCAGCACCTCGTTATCGCTGTGGCGGAACAGGTAGTCGCTGCTGACGGTAAAATGCCAGGGATCGCTGGCGTCAGGCGTGAACTGGAAAAACTGCTGTGCGCGCTGCGCCTCAAACAGCGCCGGATGCGGCGTGCGGTCAGAAAACACCAGCCCGTTCATGCAAAACTGGCGGTCGTTGGGCTTATCGCCAAAGTCGCCGCCGTAGGCCTGCCAGGGTTGGCCCTTCTCGTCATAGCGCGTCAGGCTCTGGTCAACCCAGTCCCAGACAAAGCCGCCCTGCAAACGAGGAAACTGGCGAAACGCCTGCCAGTATTTGGCGAAGCCACCAAAGCTGTTGCCCATGGCGTGCGCGTATTCGCACAGGATCAGCGGGCGGTTTTCACCAGGCAGGCCAATCCACTTTTTTAACGACCATTTCGGCACGGCAGGGAAGGGCTGATCTTCATCGACGCGCGCATACATCGGGCAAACAATGTCGGTCGCCGCGCTGTCAGCGCCGCCGCCTTCATACTGAACCGGACGGGTTGGGTCCGCACTTTTCACCCAGCGATAGAGCGCATCGTGCGTGCTGCCGTGCCCCGATTCATTGCCCAGCGACCAGATGATAATGCTGCAATGGTTGCGGTCGCGCTGTACCATGCGCGTTACCCGCTCACTGAAGGCGGCAAACCAGCGTGGATCGTCCGCCAGGCGGCCCATCGGCTGCATGCCGTGGGTCTCAATATTGGCTTCATCCACCACGTAAAGGCCGTAGCGGTCACACAGCCGGTACCAGAGCGGATGGTTGGGGTAGTGTGAGCAGCGCACTGCATTGAAGTTATGCTGTTTCATTAGCTCAATGTCGCGGCGCATCGTCGCCTCATCCACTACCTGGCCTTTCTCAGGATGGTGCTCGTGACGGTTTACGCCCCGGATCAGCAGCGGTTTACCGTTCAGGCACAGCAGGCCGTTCTCGATGGCGACGCGGCGGAAGCCGACGTCATAGGCCTCGACCTCCACCACGTCGCCCTGCGCATCAAGCAGCGCCAGGGTTGCGCGGTAGAGGGTGGGAACCTCCGCACTCCATAGGTCGGGGGCCTCAACGTGCAGGCGCAGTTCGGCGCGGTCCGCATAGTGGCCGCGCTCATCGACGATGGCGCTGCCGAGCGGCTGCTCGGTAGTGCCCACCAGCGCGCCATCGCGCCACAGCGTCAGCCGCAACCTCAAGGCGGCATCCAGTGCCGTCGCGCGCACGCGCGCCAGCAGTTCTGCACTGCGGTATTCCGGGCTAAGCAGCGTTTCGAGCTGCACATCTGCGAGGTGCACGTCGGGCTTGTGCAGCAGCGAGACGTCGCGAAAGATGCCGCTCATGCGCCACATATCCTGATCTTCCAGGTAGCTGCCATCGCTCCAGCGCAGCACCATCACCGCCAGCCGGTTAACGCCGCTCACCAGCGCCGCGCTGAGGTCGAATTCCGCTGGCAAACGGCTGTCCTGTGAATAGCCAATCCACTGACCGTTGCACCAGAGATAGAAGGCTGAATTAACCCCGTCAAAAATAACGCGCGTATGGCCTGACGCCAGCCAGCTGTCGTCAATAGAGAATGTGAGCGAATAACATCCTGTCGGGTTGTCGCAGGGCACGTAGGGTGGATTAACCGGGATCGGATACTGCACGTTGGTATAAATGGGCGCGTCGTAGCCGTGCATCTGCCAGTTCGACGGTACCGGCAGGGTATCAGCGTCGGGAAGATCCTGTAGCAGCCAGCTCTGGGGGACGGCTTCAGGCTGAGAAAAATAGCTGAAGGTCCACTGGCCGTTAAGGCTGCGCAGCGACGGGGAAGCAACCTCGTCACGCGCCGCCGTTTCGCTGCGCCAGCTGGCAAAGGGCGTGTGGGCGTCAAGGCGCTGTAGGCTGGTGACAACCAGGTTCTCCCAGTCGCGCCGGGCGAGAATATCACTCAGTGAAGCCTGTATTGCTGGCATAGCATAATCCTCAAAATGTATTGCGCTCACAATGGTATTTTTTCCGACGTCTGTAAAGCGTTACGCCTGGCAAAAGGTTTATTTTTTGCCATGACCGACCCTGGAAACCGTCCGAATACCATTTTTATGTCACTTTCGTGCCAGGGAATTGTTAAGCCTGGTATGCAATGGTTAATACCGCGTGGAGTAAGAGAATTCTCTCTTGTCGGCCGATTTTCCCGCTCATACACTCAGCCCGTTTTCATTCACCCTGAGGTTGTTATGGTACGTATAGTCAAACTTGCCGCAGTTGTGGCACTGGTGACCGCGCTGAGCGGTTGTATTTTTCCGCCTCCGGGCGGCGGTGGCGGTTGGGGTGGTCCTGGCGGAGGCGGCCACGGCCACGGTTTTGCTGGCCCGCGTTAATCCTCCATAACGGCCATTTTAATTAGGGCTGAAACGATTTACGTTTCGCTTAATTGACGGCAAAACGTTTCGCCCACGTTAAATACCTTGTTTACCCGCTGTTTCAGTAAAAACTGATATAAACAGCGGGCTTAAAACCGTCTAAAAACGCTGTTTTTTTATTTAAGCGGGTGATAACTTCTGCTTTTATTTATCCCATGGGAAAAGGGCATGAAGAACCTCATCGCAGAATTGCTGGTTAAGCTGGCGGCTAAAGAAGAAGAGTCAAAAGAGCTGGTCGCCCAGGTTGAGGCGCTGGAAATTATTGTTACGGCGATGCTGCGTAAGCTCGAGCCAGAACAACAACACGCTATCGCGGCAGGCATTGATGACGCCATGCACAATGCGAATGCCGATACCCATAGCGAAGATGCGCTTCTGTTACGCAATTACCTGGATAAATTACTTAATCATCCGCGCGTCTGAAGAGAGAAATTTTGCAGTGCGATCGGCGCTGCAAAATTACGCAATTTTTTACCGCTTCATTTACCTCGTGCCAGGATTAACGAGTTATTCATTAAGGGAGTTTCAACAATGAAAATGCATTTAACTGCAGTAATGATGGCCGCCTTACTGGTCAGCGGTATTAGTCTGGCTCAGGCCGCTGAGAAAACCGCCCAGCAGCAGAAAATGACCCAGTGTAACCAGCACGCCAGCTCACAAGACCTGAAGGGCGACGCGCGTAAATCTTTTATGAGCGAATGCCTGAAAAAGGACAGTAAGCTGTCGGGCATGACACCGCAGCAGATGAAAATGAAAAGTTGTAATACCGAAGCGGGTGATAAAAAGCTTAGCGGGGATGCGCGTAAAACGTTTATGAGTTCCTGCCTGAAAAAAGCCTGACGCTATTCAGGAGAATGCGGCCAGCAACCGGCCGCATCTTCTGTTGTTAGCAGGCGTCAGGCGCTGTTGCAATGACACGCTACCCAGAAATGATTTCTTTGTTATTACTGGCGCGGATAAACCTTAATAATCGCCTCTTGCCGCCACTATTATTAACGACATATTCACTTCAAATAAAACGCTATTTTAACCGCCTTTCCTTAGTAAAATAAAAAATTAAAAAGCGGAGCGCGGTTATAACCCTGTGTTCTCTGTTTCGCTGCCGCTATTGCGTATCCTGCCCTGAAATTTACACTTGTTAAAACTTTAAATTTCATATCAAACAAGGTCTTAGTTTCTTTTTCTGCTTTCAGGCTCAGCGTTGCCCTTTCTTTGCCACACTTACTTTTTGTAGGGGAATACGGGCGCTTGCTGACTGGCGCGCGTATGAATAACGATAAAGAAGGAGCCATGTCATGAATTATCAGCCCGTCATTGCTTTAAACGAACTGCCTGAACGCCAGCCCACGAAAGCGAAAATTGCCGACACCGAGGTACTGCTCATACGCGATGGAGAGAAGGTGCGCGCTTATCAGGCCAAATGCCCACATGCGGGTGCGCCGCTGGAGCAGGGGGCTATCTGTGGCGATAAACTGGTCTGCCCATGGCATAAAGCGGTATTTGCGCTGGAAGATGGTCACATGTGTGAGCCGCTGGCGCTGGCCGATCTGAAACAGTATCCGCTGCGCGTCGAGAATGGCATTGTGCTGGTCAATCCAAAAGCAATGTCCTCTGCGACGCCCATCGGTAGCGGTGGCGATGCGCCGGTCTATGTGGTGCTCGGCGGAGGCGCAGCGGGCAGCGCCGCCGTCTGGACGCTGCGTCGCGACGGTTTTAAAGGAAAAGTCGTGCTGGTCGAGCGGGAGCCGGATGCGCCTTACGACCGCACGGCGCTGACCAAGTTTGTCCCCTCCGGCAAGATGGATATCAAAGACGTGCCGCGTATCCTGAAAGAGGATATTTTGCAGCACGTTGACCGCGTACAGGGCGAGGTCACGCGGCTGGATACGCGCGAACAGCGGCTCCATTTCGCCGACGGCGAATCGCTGTTTTACGACAAGCTGCTCATCACTTCTGGCGGTGCGCCGCAGCGTCCTGATTTGCCTGGCAGCGATCTGGCGGGTGTGCACCTGCTGCGCTCGCTGCAACAGGCTGATGACCTGCTGAAGGATGTCGATAAAAGTCAGCAGCTGGTGATTATTGGCAACAGCTTTATCGGCATGGAAATGGCCTCGGCGCTGCGCAACCGCGACGTCGAGGTGACGGTGGTGGCGCGTCATCCGCTGCCGTTTGCACAGCGGTTTGGTGAACAGATTGGCCACTATTTCCGTGATTTGCATCGCAGCAACGGTGTCCAGTTTGTCGATGGCGATCCCGCCGGGCTGGAAGGGGAACATCACGTAACCTCGCTGCGTATGCAGGACGGCCAGCGCATCAAGGCGGATGTGGTGCTGCTGGCAACCGGTATTAAGCCGGCCACCGGGTTTATTCACGATTTGCCGCTGCGCGAAGATGGCAGCTTACTTGCCGACAGCCAGCTGCGCGTCACGGAGAATGTCTGGGTGGCGGGTGATATTGCCAGCTATCTGACGCCGCAAGGCCCGCTGCGTATCGAGCACTACCGCGTTGCCCACCAACAGGGGCGCATCGCCGCCTTCAATATGCTGGATAAGCGCATGATGTACGACCGCGTGCCATTTTTCTGGACCACCCATTTCGGCACGCGCTATGAGTATCTCGGCCATGCGGAAGAGTGGGATGAATACCGGCTTATCGGCTCGCTGGAGGAGAAAAACTTTATTGCGCTCTACGGCCAGCAGGGCAAGCTGGCGGCGGTCTTCTCTTGTGGCAGGTATACCCTGACGGCGGCGCTGGTGCAGGAGATGCAACAGCCAATGACAATGGGGCAGGCGCTGGCAATGGTGGAAGGCCAGCCGGCGTAACCGATGGCGGAGCCGGAAGCGGCTCCGCCTGTACATTACTTTTTGCTCAGCGCTTCAGACTTCGCCATGCACTGTTGCATCGCTTCTATTACCGCCGCGCGGAAACCTTTTTCTTCCAGCACTTTCACCGCCTCGATGGTGGTGCCGCCGGGCGAGCAGACCATATCTTTCAGCTCACCGGGATGTTTGCCGGTTTCCAGCACCATCTGCGCGGAGCCTTTCACCGCCTGCGCAGCAAACTGGTAGGCCTGGGCGCGCGGCATACCGCCGAGCACGGCGGCGTCGGCCATTGCTTCGATAAACATGAACACATAGGCGGGCGCGGAGCCGCTGACGCCGACCACCGAATGGATAAGGTATTCGCTGACGACGGCCGCTTTGCCGAAGCTTTCAAAGATCGCGACCACCTCATCGATTTCCGGCTGCTCAACCAGCACGTTCGGCGTCACCGAGGTCATGCCTTCGTTAACCAGCGACGGCGTATTCGGCATCACGCGCACAATCTTACGGTCGTGGCCCAGCACCGTGGCCAGCGAATCGAGCGTCACACCGGCGGCAATCGAGACCACCAGCGCGTCTTTCTTCAGCTGGCCTGCCAGATCTTTCAGCACTTTCAGGATGACATTCGGTTTTACCGCGCCAAACAGGATATCCACCTCGCGCGCCAGCGCCTCGGCGCTCTCGGCGGCGTTGATGCCGTGCTCGCGTGCCAGCGCCTGGTTGGTCTCCGCTTTGCGGTCAAAAACCCAGATGTTTGACGGCGCGACCTGGCCGCTTTTGACCAGCCCGCCAATAATGGCTTTGGCCATATTGCCGCCGCCAACAAACCCAATTTTCTTCTCCAGCATCGCCGTATCCTTAAGAAAGTTCGAAAATCTTAACGCGTTAGCTTACTTCAGCCAGGATTAATAACAAGTCAGCGAAGGAGAACCTGCATGGCGGACAACGAAAATCAGAGCCGGCACTACCCGGTTAAAGAGAACATGCCGTGGCAGCGGCTTGAGTGGCATATCCAGCGCGCGGGTTTTGTACTGTTACTGCTGGTGGTACTTGCTGGCGCGATGGGCTTTTTCTCCAAAGGATGGTTAAGCAACCAGAGCGCCACCAGCACGGATAGCCGACTGAGCGTGGATTATGAACGCTTTGGCCGACGGGAAAGCAATATGGATATGACGTTGCGCTTAAAGCAATTGCGCGGTAATAGTTACGAAATCAGGCTGCGCGGCCCGCAGCTGGACGATATTCAACTGCAAACGCTCCAGCCGCAGCCGGATGAAGCCTGGAGCACCGGGGACAGCCTGGTGCTGCGCTGGCACCGCCGCGCCGATCAGCAGGAGGCCAGGGTCTGGATTGGCACACAGCCGCAGGATTTTGGCCGCTACCACCTTACCGTCACGCTGGACGACGCCTCGCGCGTGCAGTTCAGCCAGTTTGTTTACCCTTAGGAGCCCAACATGGAAACGGTTTTGCGCGCAGCCAGCATGTATCTGCTGCTGATGGTGGTATTTAAAATCGCCGGACGCCGCACGCTGATGGAGATGACCTCATTCGACCTGATTTTGCTGCTGATCATTAGCGAGGCGACGCAGCAGGCGCTGCTGGGTGATGATTTTTCCGTTACCGGTGCCGGGCTGACCATCGTCACGCTTATCGTGATCGATATTCTGTTCGGCACGCTGAAAACCCATTTTCCCCGTATGGAGCGGCTGATCGACGGCTCGTCGCTGATTCTGGTGGAGGAGGGCAAGCTGCTGCGCCAGCGGGCGAAACGGGCAGGGATCGACGAAGAGGATATTCTGCAAAGCGCGCGCAGCACGCAGGGGCTGGAACGGCTGGACCAAATAAAGTTTGCCATTCTGGAGAAGACCGGCAAGATCTCCATCATTCCCAAAGAGTAAGGAAAGAATATGGTTATCTGGGTTGATGCCGACGCCTGCCCCAACGTCATTAAAGAAGTGCTCTACCGCGCGGCGGATCGCACCAAAACGCAGGTAACCTTTGTTGCCAACCAGTCACTGCGCGTGCCGCCGTCGCCTTATCTGAAAACGCTGCGCGTGCCTGCCGGGTTTGACGTGGCGGATAATGAGATTGTGAGGCGTGTTGAGAGCGGGGATCTGGTGATCACCGCCGATATTCCGCTGGCGGCAGAGGTGCTGGAGAAGGGCGGCGCGGCGCTGAATCCGCGCGGCGAGCGCTATTCACCCGCCACTATTCGCGAAAAACTCACCATGCGCGATTTTATGGACACGATGCGCGCCAGTGGGGTGCAAACAGGCGGCCCAGCGGCGATGAGTCCGCGTGACCGCCAGCAGTTTGCTAACGCGCTCGACAGCTGGCTGACGCAGCGTCAGCGCTGAAATCAGACGAAGCTGTCGTCGTCGTCATTGAAGTCACTGAAGCCGTCGTTGCCCAGATCGTTGAAGTCGTTATTGTCCGCGTAGTTGTTATCCCAGCCGTTATTCTGGTCGAGGAAACCGTTGCCGCCGCTGTTGAAGGTATCGAGATTTTCATCGACCTGCGGTAACGGCGGCTCGTTGATGATGTTAACAATCTCTTCCGGCTGTGAATGGTGGAACAGGCTGGTGAGCATGTCCGCCATCACCACACCGCCGGCCACGCCGACCGCAGTTTGCAGCGCGCCGCCAAGGAAGCCGGTGCCGCGCGCAGGCGCAGCCGGGGCATTGCTGTACTGCGGCTGCTGCTGCGGCGCGTTATTCCACACCGGCTGCTGCTGTTGCGGCTGCTGGGCTGGCTGCTGGCGCGATCCGCCGCCGAACAGGCTCGACAGAAAACCACCGCTGCTCTGCTGTTGCGGCTGTTGCTGCTGCTGCGCCAGACGGTTTTCCAGCTCGGTGATGCGATCGTTGAGTTTCTTCATCGCGGCTTCCTGGATCAGGATCGCCTGCGCCATATAGTAAGGCGCGCCGGGCTGCTGTTGCAGATGCTCTTTAATCAGCTGTTCCGCCGCTGCGTCACGGGGTCCGGTCTGGCTTTCGGCCTGTTTCAGACGGCTGAACAGACCTTCAATCAATTGGTGTTCCTGGCTATACATGATGGCTCTCCTGTTACGACTGAATAAGTATATGTGGGCGATGCACGACAAAGTAAAATCTGGCAGGTAAGCAAATGTTGCTGCCGGTTAACTTAGCGCGATCTGCACGAAACGCGCAGGGTTAAGCGGTTAAAAATTAATGAATAGGTTGTGAAAATCGGAAAAGGATGCGCATTTCTTGCTTCGCGGGTAGAGGCGTTAACGGTTTCCGGCTATGATGCCTCGCATTATCAAGCGCGACACCGCGTTATATGGCCTGCAACGGCGGAGGAACTGCCCTGATGTCTCGACCCATTTATCTGATCGGCGCACGCGGCTGCGGCAAAACCACCGTGGGCGAAGCGTTGTCGCGCGCGCTGGGCTACACCTTCCGCGATACCGACCACCATCTGCAACTCAGCACCCAGCGCAGCGTGGCACAGATTGTGGCAGATGAAGGATGGGAAGGCTTCCGCGCGCGGGAAACGGAATCGCTGAAGGCCGTTACCGCACCGTCTACAGTGATTGCAACCGGCGGTGGCATGGTGCTGGCTGAGCATAATCGCCGCTTTATGCGCGAGCATGGGCAGGTGATCTGGCTCAGCGCACCGTCGCACGTTCTGGCACAGCGGCTGGAGAGCCAGCCGGAAGCGGCGCAGCGGCCCACGCTAACCGGCCGTCCGATTGCCGAAGAGATGGGCGATATTCTGCGCGAACGTGCGCACCTCTACCGCGACGCTGCGCATCATGAAGTCAACGCCATGCAGACGCCAGAATGTGTGGTTGACGACATTCTTCAGTCGCTCTCGCTGGCGCGCGCCAGCTAACCGCCGCGCTTTTTCTTCAGATTCTTCCCGCTTTCCCGCCTGGGCCGTGTAGCCTGGCTATACTTACTCTCAGACGGGAATCGTCTCGTCGTGTGGACTACAGCTAGCCAGGAGGGATTACTATGCCAACCAGACCACCCTATCCACGCGAAGCCCGCGTTGTCGCCGTAGAAAAAGGGCCGCAGGGCAGCACCGTGACGTCATGGGAATTACGTGCCGATCACCCATCGCCTAATACCTTAATTAGCGAGCATGAAACGGAATCGGAAGCGCAGGATGCCAAAGACCGTTATGAAGATGTGGAAAAAGAATAAGGCAATCTCTCTGGCAAGGACGCCAGCATAATATCGTTATTTTCCTGCTGACCGCATTTGCTGTTATTACCTGTCTCAGCACAATCCGGCTCTTATCCGTTCTGCGATTACGCCCTGCGGCAATATAAAATCATTCCTCACTGCTTCTCTTCCTGTTATTTGACTGCGCCATATCTCTGCGTTGAAAAATTGTGACTTGACCCTGAATCCGCTGCGCTTTAGTTTTAACGCATCAATGCAGGAACTTAGTTCCATATAATGAAACTCCATTATGACCACACTCGAAAACGCGGCTGCCGTACTTAAGCTGTTTCAGCAAAAAGGCGTGACGCAGGGCCATCCTGGGCTGACGTTTACCGACGTTGTGGAGGCGCTGCGGCTGCCGAAAAGTACTGTGTCGCGGCTGCTGGCGACGATGGAAGGTCAGGGGATGCTGGAACGCGATCCTGACAGCCGCTGTTTTCATATTGGCCGCGTACTGCTGTCGGTGGCTGGGCACTATCTCTCTGCGCCACTGGTGGACAGCGCATCACCCGCCATGGCGCGGCTGGCGGACAAAACCGGCTGTATCGGCTACATCTCGCGGCTCGACGGCTGCGATTTGATCGTGATGCGCATGTTCCATGGCCGTCACTTTACCCAGTTGGTCACGCCGCCGGGCAGCCGGATGCCTGCCGCAGCGACCTCAACCGGCCGCGTGCTGCTGGCGCAGCTCAGCGAAGAGGAGGTGCGTCAGCGCTTCCAGAACGGCTGGCAGGCTTTACCGCCTAATTCGCCACAAACGCTGGATGCGCTCTGCGCGAGGCTGGTGGAGATTCGTCAGCAGGGCTGGTCGCTGGCGCGCAACGAAACGCTGCCGGGAATCAGTTCGATCTCTGTGGCGCTACATAACAAATATCACGGCGATACGGCAGCACTCTGCCTGTCGTTTTTATCCCAGGAGGGTGCGCAGGATTATCCTGCCGCGCTGCTGGATGAATTACGTAATACGGCCAACGACGTGGCCGCAAAATATGGCGCAATGCCACTCTGAATTAATTTTTATCGGCGTAATACTTCCGCCACACCGGGAAAACACCAGGCCTTCGGGCCTGTTTATTCACACTCACGGACGAAATAAAAAAACGGCGTAAGCGAGCCTTATTCAGGCTCGCGAAGCGTCATTTCATTTCTACCGGTATTCCTGACGGGGACAGTATGGAGAAGGTTAATCCACTCAAGCAGATCGGCGTGGCAATAGTATTGATCGCCTTGTCGGTCGCGGGCGCCATTATCGGCGTACAGCTTATTACCACTATCGGCGTGACGCCGAATACCTCAATTATCGGCGCGTTATTTGCCATGCTGCTGGCACGCATTCCGCTCCAGGCGTTTCGCCGCTATCGCTCAGTTGAAATTCAGAACCTCGCGCAGACCGCCATCTCTTCCGCCACCTTCGGCGCGGCAAACAGCCTGTTAATGCCAATCGCCGTACCCTGGGCGCTGGGGCAGCCGCAGCTGGTGCTGCCGATGTTCTGCGGCGTCAGCGCCGCGATGCTGCTGGACGCTTATTTGCTCTATCGCCTGTTCGATACCCGCGTGTTTCCCGCCAGCAACGCCTGGCCACCCGGCGTCGCCGCCGCTGAAGCGATCAAGGCGGGCGACAAGGGTGGACGCCAGGCATGGCTGCTGGTAATGGGCATCGTTGGCGGTATCGTCGGCTCGATGCTGAAGATCCCAATGTCCGCCTTTGGCACCGCTTTTATCGGCAATATCTGGGCGCTAAGTATGCTCGGCATTGGCTTTCTGGTCCGCGCCTATGCGCAACCGGTTGCGGGTATCGACATCAACGCGCTCTATCTGCCGCACGGCGTGATGGTCGGCGCGGGTCTGGTGGCGCTGATTCAGGTGGTGATGGTGATCCGCAGCCGCCGCAATGACGGTCAACAGGTGAGCCGTGGCGGCAGCGAGGTGAAGCGCGCGCTCGGTCTTGGCGGGGCAGGCTATCTGGTTATCTCGGCGTTGCTGGCGCTGGCAGGTGGGCTGTGGAGCGAGATGAGCATACCGATGCTGCTGCTGTTTGTGCTCTATGCCGCGTTTGCCGCTTTTGTGCATGAGCTGATCGTCGGCATCGCCGCGATGCACTCCGGCTGGTTCCCGGCGTTTGCGGTGGCGTTGATTACCCTGATTGTCGGCATCCTGATCGGCTTTCCGCCGCTGGCGCTCTGCCTGCTGTGCGGCTTTACGGCTGCCACCGGGCCAGCCTTTGCCGACATGGGCTACGATCTGAAAGCGGGCTTTATCCTGCGCGGCAACGGTGCAGATCTACAGCAGGAGCTGTGGGGACGGCGCATCCAGCTGATCGCTGCGATGATCGCTTTTGTGGTTGCGATTCCAGTGGTGTGGTACGCCCACAACCTGTTCTTTGCCGAAAACCTGCTGCCGCCGGTGGCGCGCGTCTATGCCAAAACCATTCAGGCGGGCGCGGAGCCGGGCATCGCAGGCAGCCTGCTGATGTGGGCAGTTCCAGGCGCCCTTATCCAGCTAATCGGCGGGCCAAAACGTCAGCTGGGCGTGCTGCTTGCCACCGGGCTGCTGATCAATAACGCCATGGCGGGTTGGGCCGTCGTGGTCGGCATTGCGCTGCGCATTGTCATTATTCGCGTCTGGGGTGAGCGTGGTCGCTCGCCGATGGAGGTCATGGCGGCAGGCTTTATCGCCGGTGACGCGCTTTACAGTTTCTTTCATTCGCTGTTTGCCAGCGGCAAAAAATAATTAAGGGATCCCATGAGTCTGCAACAGACGTTACAGGTATTTGAATTATTCGACAGCGCTTTTGTGGATGGTCAGCAGGTGGTGGATCTGTTTGCTGGCTTTCCAGGCGTCACCGCCAGCTATAAGCGCGTCAGCGGCCCGAAAGGGCGCACCGATTTTGTCCGTATTTCTGTTCCGGGCGCGCAAGGTAAAGCGGGCGGCGGCAACGCGCCGACGCTGGGTATTATTGGTCGTCTCGGCGGCATCGGCGCGCGTCCAACGCGCATCGGTATGGTCTCTGACGCCGACGGCGCGGTTGCAGCCGTCACCAGCGCGCTGAAGCTGGCCATCATGCAGACCAAAGGCGACATACTGGCAGGGGATGTGATCGTTACTACCCATATCTGCCCGGATGCGCCGACGCGCCCGCACGAGCCGGTCGATTTTATGGATTCGCCAATCGACGATGTCACCATGAACGACAATGAAGTGGTGCAGGAAGTGGACGCTATCCTGTCGATTGATACCACCAAAGGCAACCGCATTATCAACCACAAAGGTTTCGCGCTGTCGCCTACGGTTAAAGAAGGCTACATCCTGCGCGTGTCAGAAGATCTGCTGCGCATTATGGAGATGACTACCGGCCGTCCGGCGGTAACCTTCCCGATTACGACACAGGACATTACCCCTTACGGCAACGGGATTTACCACCTCAACAGCATTCTGCAACCTTCTACCGCGACGGATGTGCCGGTGGTTGGCGTGGCGATCACCGCCGAATCGGTGGTGCCAGGCTGCGGCACGGGCGCAAGCCACGAGGTGGATATTGCGGCGGCGGCAAAGTTTGCGGTGGAAGTCGCGAAAGAGTTTGGCCGTGAAACCTGCCATTTCTACGATGCGGACGAGTATGCGCGTCTGCTGGCGCTGTATGGCAGCCTGAGCCACCTGCGTAAGCGAGACTAATAATGACTAAATCCCTGGTTACCCTGACCATCGGTCAGTCGCCGCGCAGCGATATTATGCCGCTGCTGGCCGCCCATTTGCCGGGTGAACATACCGATCACGTCGGCCTGCTGGACGGGCTGAACGAGGCGGAGATTGCCGCGCGCTTTGCGCCCGGCGAGCACGATGGCGTGCTGGTGTCGCGTTTGCAGAACGGCACCCAGGTGCGGCTGGCATCGGCAAAGGTCGAGCAGGGATTGCAGGCAAAAATCGACGCGCTGGAAGCGGAAGGCTACGACACGATTCTTCTGCTGTGCACCGGCGAGTTTGGCAAGCTGACCAGCAAGCGCGCGCTGCTGCTGGAGCCGGATCGTATTATTCCACCGCTGGTTTCCGCTATTGTGCACGACCATCAGGTCGGCATTGTGGTGCCGGTGGAGGAGCAGATCCGCGAGCAGGCTAACAAGTGGCGCAACCTTCAGCGTCGCCCCTGTTTCGCCGTCGCCAGCCCCTATATTGCCGATAATGAGAAGCTGACCGACGCCGCGCTTTCGCTTCAGGAGCAGGGCGCGGACGTGGTGGTGCTGGACTGCATTGGTTATAACCAGACGCATCGCGATTTTTTGCAGAAGCTGCTGGGTATTCCGGTGCTGCTCTCTAATGTGCTGGTGGCGAAGCTGGCCGCCGAGCTTATCGTCTGAGGGCCGGTGAGATCACAAACCCGGAGGTGAGCCTGCAATTCGCGTGACAGATCAGCGAGTTCCGCTCTACACTGCCAGACACCTTTAATGTGCTGCGAGGAAGTAACATGCTCAATATCAGTGAGTATTTTGACGGAAAAGTGAAATCGATTGGTTTCGACAGTGCGAGCACCGGCCGTGCCAGCGTTGGCGTGATGGCGGAAGGCGAATATACCTTTGGCACCGCGCAGCCGGAAGAGATGACGGTGGTCAGCGGATCGCTGAAGGTGCTGCTGCCGGGCGAAACCGAGTGGCAATGGTTTGAGGCGGGTTCGGTGTTCAACGTGCCGGGCCACAGCGAGTTTCATCTGCAGGTGGGCGAGCCGAGCGCCTATCTCTGCCGCTATCTGAAAGAGTAAAAATGACCGCAAAGCGGCCCGCGAGACTCTTTTCGCGGGCCGCTTTGCTACTCGGGATCGGTTACTCCGGTTTTAAGTTTGTCAGCCGTCTGTAGGTCAATTTTTAGCGGGTGATGGTGACCTGCTCCAGCCGGGTATCCTGCCACGGCGCGCTGCCCAGCTTCGACGCCAGCGGTGCCAGCACACGGAGATCCTCCAGCCACGCGTCACGCGTCTCGACCGTTTTCTGTCCCTCACCCTCACTACGACACGCTACTTGCAGATAGCGACCGCTAAAGGCGGGGTTGATGCTCTGCGCCTCGCCGCCCGCCAGCACGCTGCACTGCTGCCGCGTGCGGCGCACGTCCGGCGACGGCCCGCGCTCCACTAAATCCGTGTCGACAGTAAACGTCTGCCCGGCCACCAGCGGGAAACGCAGCGTGGTTTTTAACATTTCCAGTCGGCTGGGCTGCGAGGCAATCGACATCGCAAACTTCAGCTGGATCAGATTGCCCAGCGTCAGGCGCTGCACCTTCCAGATACCGTAGTTTTCCAGCTTGCGCAGGTAGCCCTGCTCGTCGACGTCGATACGCACCGCTACCTTGCCCGATGGGCTGTTCTCCACCCAGTTCAGCTGGCGGAAACGCGGCAGTGCCCAGGGCGCAATCAGCTGATGAACCTGCTGTTCCAGCGCCTTGTCCAGCGGCAGCGCCGCCATAACCGAGGCCGGATTATCGCTCAGAGCGGGCAGAATGATGTGCGCATCGCGGCTTAATGATTTGTGCGGCGCGGAGGTAAAGCGGCCCAGCGCACGGAAGCTGTTCAGATCGGTACTGGCGCAAAGGCGGGTGAACGTCTGTTTCATTACCGGCGTCAGCGGGAAAGCGTCTTTGCGACGGGCGATATCCACGCCGTCCAGCGAGTCGGTCACGTAGCCTTTGTCATCCACATCCATCATCGACACCGGTTCAAGCGCCTGCGTCTGACAGTTGAAGCGATAGTTCTCTACCTTAAAGGCGTAAGGGGCATCATAAGGCGGATCGAAGTCGCGGGTCGCATAGTCGTAGCCGAAACGCACCTGCAATTCATCGCCGCTGCGCTTCAGGCTGGCGACGTCAACGAGCGCGGTGGAACCAAAACGGTTGGTTGGCGCGATCTTTTCCCAGACCACTGCTTTCTCCGGCAGGCTACAGATACGCTTCAGCGTGTCAGGATCCTGGTTGGGGCCAGGCTGTGGCGGGGTATAGCGGCCAAATTCGCTGCCGTAAAGGCGCGCGGTCGTCACACCTTTGTTGTCGAGAAAATTGCGGTAGAGCGCCTCCGCAGAGAGCGTTTTGCAGTCATAGGCCTGCCAGGCCTGCATCGCGCCGCCAGATTTCCCGGCCAGCGCCACCATCACATTAAGGCGGTCGTTGATACGCAACGCATTGAGGCGGGTGAAAGCGGGGTCGCCATAGCTGGCGGCAGAGAAGAGCGTTAACCCGGCGAGCAGCGCCGCGCGGGTAGAGGAACAGGACATAGCGGAAATCCTTTGCCGAAAGAAGCTATTATCGGCAAAGGCGCGTTATTCTTGAACCGTTAGCGTTTGGCTTCGCCACCCAGCGCGTCTACCAGGTTGCTGGTGAGCGCGGCGAGTTCGCTGGTCATCAGGATAAAGTCGGCGTCGAAACGCTGGGCGAAATCCTCGCGGTCGATGTCGTCGTTCTGCTCGCGCAGCGTATCGCTGAACTTCAGGCGCTTCACCGAACCATCATCTGCCAGCACAAACTGGATGCGTTCCTGCCAGTCGAGCGCCAGTTTCGTCACCAGCTTGCCCGCTTCGATATGGTTGGCGATCTCGTCGCACACCAGATCCTGCTTTTTACAGCGGATCACGCCGCCGTCTTCAAGGATCGCTTTCAGCTCGGCTTCATCCATCAGGGCGAAACCGGCAGGCAGATCGCCAGAACGCACCCATTCGGTCAGCGTCAGCTCAATCGGGCTTTCCAGCGTCAGCGGCACCACCGGCAGCGAACCCAGGCTTTTACGCAGCAGCGCCAGCGTATCTTCGGCTTTTTTCGCGCTGGCACAGTCGACCATAATCAGATTGTTAACGGTATCGATCCAGATAAAAGTCTGGCTAAGCCGGCTGAAGGCGCGCGGCAGCAGGCTGTGCAGCACTTCATCTTTCAGGGAATCTTTTTCGGTCTTCTTTAGCTTGCGGCTCTGTTCCGCTTCCAGCTTGCTGATCTTCGCTTCCAGTGCCTGTTTGACGACCGGCGACGGCAGGATCTTTTCTTCTTTGCGGGCGCAAATCACGATCTGGCCGTTGTTCACATGGGTCAGCGCATCGCTGCGGTTGCCCATCGGTGACACCCAGCCGGTTTTGCTCATATCCTGGCTGCCGCACGGAGAGAAGGTGTAAGCCTCGAGCTGTTTTTCCATCTCGTCTGCAGAGAGCGGGATCTCCCGATTCAGACGATAAACCATCATATTTTTAAACCACAACATCACAATTCCTTACCGGGGCGCGCGATCTGGCGCACAAGTCGAGAGGTCAGCGCGCATGATAGCGAAACATCGGAGCGGTTTCATTGCCTTTCCCTGACGGCGCTCCTAATGTATCTCTCACCCTGACGAATAATGAGGAATAACGCGTGCGTATAGGTATTGATTTAGGCGGCACCAAAGTGGAAGTGATCGCCCTGTCTGACGAGGGGAGTGAGCTGTTTCGCCACCGCGTGGACACGCCGCGCGACGACTATGCCGCCACGGTGAAAGCGATTGCCGATCTGGTGCATCTCGCTGAGGCGAAAACCGGGCAAACCGGCAGCGTCGGCGTTGGCATTCCCGGCACGATTTCGCCCTATGCGCACCGCGTGAAAAACGCCAACTCCACCTGGCTTAACGGCCAGCCGCTGGATCGCGATCTGGCGCTGGCGCTGCAGCGCGAGGTGCGCATCGCCAACGATGCCAACTGCCTGGCGGTCTCTGAGGCGATAGACGGCGCAGGCGCTGGCCAGCCGCTGGTGTTTGCGGTGATCATCGGCACCGGATCGGGCGCAGGCGTGGCGATCAACGGCGAGGCGCGGATTGGCGGCAACGGCAACGCGGGCGAGTGGGGCCATAATCCGCTGCCGTGGATGGATGAGGAGGAGCTGCGCTACCGTGAAGAGGTGCCGTGCTATTGCGGGCAGAAGGGCTGTATTGAAACCTTTGTCTCCGGCACCGGGTTCGGCATCGATTACCGGCGGCTGAGCGGCCAGCCCTTGAAGGGTGCCGAGATCGTGAAACTGATCGCGCAGCAGGATCCGATCGCCGAGCAGGCGATGCAGCGCTACGAAACCCGGCTGGCGAAGTCGCTGGCGCAGGTGGTGAACCTGCTGGACCCCGATGTGATCGTGCTCGGCGGCGGTATGAGCAACAACGATCGTCTCTACCAGAACGTGCCGACGCTGATGAAGCAGTGGGTATTTGGGGGCGAATGTGAAACGCCGGTGCTGAAGGCAAAACACGGCGATTCGAGCGGGGTACGCGGCGCGGCCTGGCTGTGGCCGCTGCAACGCCAGGCCTGAAAGACTACTGCGCGCTGCCGAAAGTGAACTGCCAGTCTTCCGGCACGCCGACGGGCGGCAGCGGCAGGTTGCGTGCGCTACTCACCTGCTGCCAGGCGCGCAGGCAAAGGGCCTCGTCGCCTTCGGTGCGCAGCACGCTGTAGCCGCCGTCGGTGCGGCGGTGCGCCGATACCAGGCAGGTCTGGCCTGCGTAGCGCGGCGCAACGGTCGCATTGAAATTGCCTACCAGCTGCTGCTGTACATCGTGCAGATAGCTGCACTGCGCGGCGCTGTAGTCGCCGCCGCAGGCCTGATGACTTTGTGGTTTGCTGCTGCATCCCGCCAGCAGCGTGCTGGCGAGCAGCAGCGCCATGCCTGTTTTCATTACGCCTCCTGAGCGCGGGGCAGCTCCAGTTTGCTGTAGCCCAGCCCGTTAATTTTACGCACCCGGATCTGCACCGGAATACGCTCTTTCATCGCCTCGACGTGGCTGATCACGCCAATGGTTTTGCCGCTGGCGTTAAGCGCATCCAGCGCATCCAGTGCGGTGTCGAGCGTTTCGGCGTCCAGCGTACCGAAGCCCTCGTCGAGAAACAAAGACTCTATACGGGTTTTCACGCTGACTAAATCTGAAAGCGCCAGCGCCAGCGCCAGGCTGACCAGGAAGCTCTCGCCACCGGAGAGCGTGCGCGTATCGCGCGCCGCATCCGCCTGCCAGGTATCAATCACGTCCAGCTCCAGCGCGTCGCTGGCGCGGCGCTGCAACAGGTAGCGGCCGTGCAGACGGTCGAGCTGGCGGTTGGCGAGCGCCACCAGATGGTCCAGCGTTAATCCCTGCGCGAAGCGGCGGAATTTATCGCCACTGGCCGAGCCGATGAGATCGTTCAGCTGGCTCCAGTGCGCCAGCGCCGCCTGGTCCTCTTCAATCTGCGTCATCAGGCTCTGCTGCTGTTCGCGCAGGCGCGTATCGCTCTGTAGCTGCTGCTGTGCTTCGCCCTGCTGACGCGCATTGTCGCGCAGCGCCAGGCGCAGCTGCTCAAGCTGTTCTTCCAGCGCGGCGGCGCTTTCCGCCATATTATCGGGCTGGCTTTGCTGATGCGCCACACGGCGCTGCGCCAGCTGCTGCTGCTGGCTCAGTAAATTCTGGCGCTGCTGGTCAAGCTGCTGCAAGCGCGTGCGCAACGCCCGCGCTTCCTCTTCGTCAAGCAGCGCGGCGCGCAGGCTCGCCTCATCGCGGAACGATGCCGCAGCCAGCGCCGCGCTAAACAGCTGCTGCGCTGTACTTAGCGCCTGGCTGAGTTTTTCCTGCTGCGCGTCCAGCTCCGCCGCGCGCCCGCCCAGCAGGCTGAGCTGGCTCTGGGCTGTTTGCAGCGACTCCAGCGCCGCGGCCAGCGCGGTTTCCTGCTGCTGGCGCTGCGCCTGTATCTGACGCCGTGCATCGGCGACGTCGCGATCGCCGAACAGCGCCTGACGCTGCGCGCGCTGCTGCGCCAGCGTTGTCTCGCTTTGTGTGCGCAGCTGTTGCAGAGCGTCGAACCGCTGCTGCTCGCCTTCCACGCGCTGTTGCAGGCTGCTGCACTGCGCCTCGGCGCGTGCCAGCTGCGGCTGTAGCGTGGCGAGCAGCTGCTCGCTCTCGTTCCAGCGCTGCCAGCGCTGCTGCTGCTGTTGCAGCCAGCCGTCACGGGCTGCCGCATCGGGCAGGGCGAGATCGGCGTCGGCCAGCGCCTGATGCAGCGCGTTGCTGCGCTGCTGTAAGTCATGCGATTCCTGTTCCAGACGCTGCGCCAGCGTTGCCGCGCTCTCTTGCAGGTTAGTGAGCGTTTGCTGGGTCAGCTGGAGCTGCTGCTGATGCTGCTGCAGTGCCTGCTGATGACGCAGATGGTCATCCTTCGCCTGCTGGCGCAGGCGCGCGGCGGCTTCCTGCTGCCGGGCGAGCTGTTGTAGTTCCTGTTCTTCACGGTTCTGCTGCTGTTGCCAGGCGTCCAGCGCAGCGCTGTCACCAGCGTCAAAGGTAAGCGCCAGCTCACGCTGTAACCCTTGCCATTGCTGAATTAGCGTTTCCAACTGCTGGTTTTCAACGGTAAGCTCATCGCGCAGCCGCTGCTGTTCAGCCTTCGCCAGTTTAACAACCTCGCCTTTTTTGATGCCCTGTTCGCGCAGCGCGTCGACCTGCTGCTCTTTCTCCGCCAGCCGCCGCTGATTTTCGCTTAGCGCCAGTGCGGCATAGCGCTCTACCGCCGGATGCTGGCAGGAGCCGCACAGCGGGCAGGGCTGCTCCGGCTCAAGGCGTGCGCGATAAGCTGACAGGTCGGCGATATGCTGCTCCAGCTCGCAGATCTTTTTGATATCTGCCAGGGAGACCTTTTCCCGGGCATAGGTGGCACGCAGCGCGTTAAGGTCTTCGTCATCCAGCTGGACGGATTTTTCCAGCGCGGCGAGGCGCTGCTGGCGTGCGGTAACGTGCTGCTGCAGCGGTGCCCACTGCGAGGCCAGTACCGCCAGCTGCTGGCGCAGCGGACGGCTCGCCTCAAACTGTGCCAGACGCGCCTGTAACGCCTGCGCCGGATGCGTCTGCTCCAGCCTGGAGAGCGCCTGTTCCGCTGCCTGAAGCGCACTGGCCGCCTGGCGCTCCGCCTGACTGAGCGGCTCCGCCTGCTGCGTGAGCCGGGTGATTTTTGCCTGCTGCTGGGCCAGCGTCTGCTGCTGCTGGCGCTGCTGCGCGCCCAGCGTCTCCAGCGCGCTTTCCCGCTGTGCCAGTTGGGTAAAACGCTCCTGCCAGAGCGCCAGCGATGCCCCCCACTGCGGCAGCGTGCCCTGCGCCGCGCGCCACTGCTGCTGTTCCGCCAGCGTGGCCTGTAGCCTGGCGCACTGCGCCGTTTCATGTTGCAGCGCGGCCTGGCTCTGCGTCAGGAGCTGCTGCTGCTGTTCCGCGTCGCGCTGCTGCTGCTGTGCCTGCGCGAACAGCGCGGCGATCTGCTGATCCAGCGGGATGACCTGCTCTGTCAGCAGCGTCTCCTGTTCCTGCTGCTGGCGCAACGCGGCATCGCGTGCTGCCTGAACGCTTTCACGGCGCTGCCGGTCGCTCTGCATCTGCTGTTCAGCCGCCTGGCGCTGCTGGGTTAGCTGCTGTTGCGCCTGTTGCAGCAGCTGCTGTTCGTGCCGCAGGCCGTCGCGCTGCTGGAGCTTGTCGCGCAGCTTCTCTGCCGGTTCGCTGCGCGCCAGCCGCTGGCGATCCGCTTCGGCGGCGTGCCACGCCTGCTCTGCGGCTTCAAGCGCCGTCTGCGCGGCCTGACTATCGCTATCCAGCTGCTGCGCCTGGCTCAGCCACTGGTGCTGCTGACGCAGCCGGTCGTTTTGCTGAGTAAGTACCTGCTCCGCTTCGGTTAGTGTTGCCAGCTGCTGTTGCAGCGCGGTGCGCGCCTCGGCATCAAGCAGCGCCATTGTCCCTGCGCGGCTGCGCAGGTTCTCCAGCGCCAGCCGCGCCGTCTTGTGCTGCTCATAAATCGCGACGGAGATCTGGCCGTAGATTTCCGTGCCGGTCAGCTCCTCCAGCAGCTCGGCGCGCTCGCCGGGCTTCGCATTGAGGAACGCGGCAAACTGGCCCTGCGACAGCATCATGGAACGGGTAAAGCGCTCAAAGTCGAGGCCCGACAGCGACTCAATCAGCCTGAGTTTGTCATTGACCTTGTCGGCGAAAATCTTGTCGTCGATGCAGCGCGCCAGCTCGACGCGCGGTGCCTGAAGCTTGCCGTCGGCTGCGCCGCGTGCGCGGTTCTGGCTCCAGAAGGCGCGCCAGGCTTCGCCTTTGATCTCAAACTCCACTTCAGCGAGGCATTCAGCGGTATCGCGCGTCATCAGGCCATTTTGCGTCTGCGACAGCACGCCGAGACGCGGCGTCTGGTGGTAGAGCGCCAGACAGATGGCATCGAGCAGGGTGGTTTTGCCTGCGCCGGTCGCACCGGTAATGGCGAACAGGCCGTTGCTGGCGAAGGGCTCGGTGCGGAAGTCGATATACCATTCGCCTTTCAGCGCATTCAGGTTTTTAAAACGTAGCGTGAGGATTTTCATTCGCTCTCTTCCAGGGATGCGAGGGTCGAGCGGAACAGCGCGCTGAGGCGCGCATGCTGCGGTTCATCGATATCGTCCGCCAGCGCGATGCGGCGGGCGAAAACCTCTTCCACCTTTAGCTCGCTCAGGGTTTCGTTTTTCAGCTGTGCCAGGCTGTGCTGACGCTGCTCACGGCTGCGGCGCAGCAGCAGGACCTCCACCGGCAGATCGGCGGTCAGCGCCTCGACGCGGCGCTGCAGGTCGCTGAGAAACTCCTGGGTCGTGACCTCAATGTCGAGCCAGACCGCTTTTTCGCCTTTGTGCGCGGCAAACGGCGCGAGCTGTTCTTCTATTTGCGCCAGCGAGCCTTTCAGCATTGTCATCGGCTGGAACAGCGGGATCGTCAGCGGCGTCACGGCCTGCAGGCCAGACTTGTCCAGCTCCAGCAGGAACACGCTTTTCTCGCTCCCCAGTTCATCGAAGCTGAGCGGAATGGGCGAACCGCTATAGCGGATATGGTCGCTGTTGGCGACGCGCTGGGCGCGGTGGATATGGCCCAGCGCCACGTAGTCGACGTCGGGAAAAGCCGACGCGGGAAAGGCGTCGAGCGTGCCGATATAGATATCGCGCACCGAATCGCTTTTGCTGACGCCAACGGTAGTGAGATGGCCGGTGGCGATGACCGGCAGCGCCAGCGGATGTTCACGCGCCGCATCTACGCTGCGCTGATAGTGCGCGGCAATCGCCTCCATCAGGCTGAGCTGCTTTTCGCGCCCCGACTGGCCGGCGCGGCTGCGCAGAATATCGCGCGGCCGCAGATAGGGAATGGCGCACAGCAGCGCGCCGGGCTCGCCCTGGCGATCGTTGAGCAGCAGCAGATTGTGATCCGCCTGCGGCGTGGTAATAACATGGGTATTAAGGCAGGCGAGCAACGCGCGTGACTCGTTAAGCGTCGCGACCGAATCGTGGTTGCCCGCCAGCACCACCAGCTGGCAGCCGGTGGGCTGTAGCGCCACCACAAAACGGTTGAAAAGCTCACGGGCGTAGCTCGGCGGCGTGCCGCTATCAAACAGATCGCCCGCGACGATCAGCGCATCGACCTGGTGCTCTTCAATGCGCGCCAGCAGCCAGTCGAGAAAGGCCTGATGCTCGGCCGCCCGGCTCTTGTTATAGAAAAACTGACCGAGGTGCCAGTCCGCGGTGTGAATGATGCGCATAAAACTCCCTGCCGTAACGGTTTGCCGGACGATTATACCGGCTATGGCGCAAAAGCAAAAAAAGCCGCACCCGCTGTCATAAAGCGATGTTAAAGCGCTGATTAAGCGGCTATGTTTTTCATAAAAGTGTCATAAATCTGACGCATAATGACGCCGCATATAACGGTGACAGCGGTCACATCAGCAGGAGTTACAATGGCTAAGCGCATTTTGGTTGTGGAAGATGAAGCCCCTATCCGTGAAATGCTGTGTTTCGTTCTGGAGCAGAACGACTACCAGCCCATCGAGGCCGAGGATTATGACAGCGCGGTAGGGAAACTGATTGAGCCCTGGCCAGATTTGATTCTGCTGGACTGGATGCTGCCGGGCGGTAGCGGCATTCAGTTTATTAAACATCTTAAGCGCGAGGCGCTGACCCGCGATATCCCGGTGATGATGCTGACGGCGCGCGGTGAAGAGGAAGATCGCGTGCGCGGTCTGGAAGTGGGCGCGGATGACTACATTACTAAGCCGTTCTCACCCAAAGAGCTGATGGCGCGGATCAAAGCAGTGATGCGCCGTATCTCGCCGATGGCGGTAGAAGAGGTGATTGAGATGCAGGGGCTGAGCCTCGATCCGTCGTCGCACCGCGTGATGTCAGAATCGACGCCGCTGGAGATGGGCCCGACCGAATACAAACTGCTGCACTTCTTTATGACCCACCCGGAGCGGGTTTACAGCCGCGAACAGCTGCTGAACCACGTCTGGGGCACGAACGTCTACGTTGAAGATCGCACCGTTGACGTGCATATCCGCCGCTTACGCAAGGCGCTGGAAGTTTCCGGCCACGATCGCATGGTTCAAACCGTGCGCGGAACGGGGTATCGTTTCTCCGCCCGCTACTAAACGGAGCCTTTACCGTGCTGGAACGACTCTCCTGGAAGAGACTGCTCACCGAGCTGGCGCTGGCCTGTCTGCCCGCGCTGATTATCGGCCTGATTTTTGGTTATCTGCCCTGGCTGCTGCTGGCCAGCGTGCTCGGCGTGGTGCTCTGGCATTTTCATAACCTGATGCGCCTGTCGCACTGGCTGTGGGTGGATCGCACCATGACGCCGCCCACCGGGCAGGCCAGCTGGGAACCGCTGTTTTACGGCCTTTACCAGATGCAGATGCGCAACCGGCGGCGGCGACGCGAGCTGGGCAACCTGATAAAGCGCTTTCGCAGCGGCGCCGAAACGCTGCCCGACGCGGTGGTGCTGACCACCGAAGAGGGCACGATTTTCTGGTGTAACGGGCTGGCGCAACAGCACCTCGGCCTGCGCTGGCCAGAGGACAACGGCCAGAACATCCTTAACCTGCTGCGCTACCCGGAATTCTCCCGCTATATTCGCCAGCGCGATTTCAATAAGCCGCTCACCCTGGTCCTCAACAATCAACACCATATGGAGTTTCGCGTCATGCCCTACAGCGAGGGGCAGTGGCTGATGGTGGCGCGCGACGTGACGCAGATGCACCAGCTGGAAGGCGCGCGCCGCAACTTCTTCGCTAACGTCAGTCATGAACTGCGCACCCCGCTGACGGTGCTACAGGGTTATCTGGAGATGATGAACGACTCGGTGATGAACGAGCGCTCGCGCGGCAAGGCGTTGCAGACCATGCAGGAGCAGACGCGGCGCATGGACAGCCTGGTACGCCAGCTGCTGACGCTGTCGCGCATTGAGGCGGCACCCGCCATCGACATGAAAGAGACGGTGGATGTGCCGATGATGCTGCATCTGTTGCAGCGCGAAGCGGAGACGCTGAGCGGCGGCCGCCACCAGATCCATTTCCATACCGATCCGCATCTTAAGGTACTCGGCGACGACGATCAGCTGCGCAGCGCCATCTCCAACCTGGTGTATAACGCGGTCAACCACACGCCGGAAGGGACGCGTATCGACATCAGCTGGCTGCGCAACCGCCAGGGCGCACAGTTTAAAGTGTGTGATAACGGGCCGGGCATTTCAGCCGAGCATTTGCCGCGCCTGACGGAGCGTTTCTACCGCGTCGATAAGGCACGCTCGCGCGCCACCGGCGGCAGTGGGCTGGGGCTGGCCATCGTTAAGCACGCGCTCAGCCACCATAACGCGCGGCTGGAGATCACCAGCCTTCCCGATAAAGAGACCTGCTTTACCTTTACGCTGCCGTCGAGGTTGATCGTCAGCGCGGGATTGCAGGAGAATGCCGTCCATTAACCGTTAATGGAACCTCTCATGCGCGCCACGCTGCTGTTGCTTTCCCTGTTTACGCCTGCCGCTGCTCTGGCGGCAGCGCCTCAGCCTGAAATGCTCACCGGCAACCTCAGCAGCGTCGGCTCTGATACCCTGGGCACGCTGATGATGCTGTGGAGCGAGGATTTCAGCACCCTTGCGCCGGGCGTCAATCTTCAGGTACAGGCGTCTGGCTCCTCGACGGCACCGACTGCGCTGGCCGCTGGTGCCGCACAGCTTGGCCCGATGAGCCGCCCGATGCAGGCGGAGGAGCGGCAAACCTTCCAGGCGCGCTACGGCTATGCGCCGCTTGCTGTGCCGGTAGCGCTCGACGCGCTGGTGGTGGTGGTCAATCAGCGCAATCCGCTGACGCAGATCGACGCGCGTCAGCTGGATGGGATTTTCTCCGTGACGCGCCTGTGCGGCGCAACGCAGGCGCCCGCGCGCTGGAGCGATTTAGGCGTGCACCAGCCAGACTGGGCGCAGCGGCCGATTCAGCGCTACGGGCGCAACTCCGCCTCGGGCACCTGGGGCTTCTTTAAGCAGCAGGCGCTGTGCAACGGCGATTTTCGCGCTGACGTGGCCGAGTTTCCCGGCTCGGCCGCGGTGGTGCAGGCCGTTGCCGCCAACCCGCGCAGCATCGGCTACGCCAGCTTCGGCTTTCACCTCAGCGGCGTGAAAATGCTGTCGGTGTCTGAAGGGCAGGGCGCAGCGGTTGCGCCAGACGCCGACTCGATCCGCAGCGGCCGCTATCCCTGGGCGCGCCCGCTCTATATCTACGTCAACAAAGCGCCTGGCAAACCCTTACCGCCGCTGGTCGACGCGTTTCTGCATCAGGTGCTCTCGCCGCAGGGGCAGCAGCGCGTGAGCGAGGCGGGCTATCTGCCGCTCTCTGCTGCCCAGCGCGAGCAGGCGCTGGCTACCCTGGAGGCGCATTAACCACCAACATGAATTTTTTTCATCATCGCTGAAATTTCTTCTGTTGCACATCAGGCGCGCCCATGTCACTCTGGCTTCAGACGTTTAGCCATCCAGATGGCTATACATAACTTAGCGCAACTATTCCCTGACGTGATTACTGTCCAGGGTGCCAGGAGTAGAGATGACCGCACAGACCGCCCCGTTCCGCGCCGATACCGTCGGCAGCTTTCTGCGTCCCACCGCGATTAAAAGCGCACGCGAACAGTACGCCGCAGGCGAGATCGATAAAACCCAGCTGACCCGCATCGAAGATGAAGCGATTCGCGACGTGGTGAGCAAGCAGATTGCCAACGGCCTGCAGGTGGTGACCGACGGCGAGTTCCGCCGCGCCTGGTGGCACTTTGACTTTTTCGGCGGGCTGGACGGCGTTGAGCTGTTTGAAGCCGAGCAGGGCATCCAGTTCAACGGCGTGCAGACCAAAGCGCACGGCGTGCGCGTGGTGGGCAAGCTGGGCTTTAGCGATCACCCAATGCTGGAGCACTTCCGTTTCCTGCAAAGCATCGCGGGCGACGCGGTGCCAAAAATGACTATCCCTAGCCCGAGCGTGCTGCACTTCCGCGGTGGCCGTAAGGTGATCGACGAGACCGTCTATCCCGATCTGGCAGACTACTTTGACGACCTGGCGGAAACCTATAAAACGGCGATCAAGGCCTTTTATGATGCGGGCTGCCGTTACCTGCAGCTGGATGACACCGTCTGGGCCTATCTCTGCTCCGAAGATCAGAAGCGTCAGATCCGCGAGCGCGGCGACGATCCTGAGCAGCTGGCGCGAACCTACGCCCGTGTGCTGAATAAAGCGCTGGAAGGCAAGCCGGCCGATCTCACCGTTGGCCTGCACGTTTGCCGCGGCAACTTCCGCTCCACCTGGATCTCTGAAGGCGGCTATGAGCCGGTGGCAGAAGTCCTGTTTGGCGGCGTGAATATCGACGCTTTTTTCCTGGAGTACGATAACGAGCGCTCTGGCGGCTTCGAGCCTCTGCGCTTTATCAAGCCTGGCCATCAAAAAGTGGTGCTGGGTCTGGTGACCACCAAGAACGGCGAGCTGGAAGATCCGGCGCAGGTGAAGGCGCGTTTGCAGGAAGCGGCGAAGTTCATCAGCCTCGACCAGATCTGCCTGAGCCCGCAGTGCGGCTTTGCCTCTACTGAAGAGGGTAACAGCCTGACAGAAGAGCAGCAGTGGGCGAAGATCCGTCTGGTGGTCGATATCGCCGGTCAGGTCTGGTAATGCTGTAAACTTGTGCAAACAGGCGCGTAAAACGCGCCTTTTGTGCATAGAAGAGGGCGTCAGTGCTGAAATTTCTCACGCTGTGGAGAAAAAATAAGCACATCATCTGATGCCCTGAGGTGATATAACCGCTGTTTTCACTGCTTTTGCCCGGTTCTACGTCATATCCTTCCGGTTTTCCGATCCCGTATTGCCTTTCTTCGCTATAAACGTTCTACTTACGGCCGTTGTCGCATCATCCCCCTTGTGAACAGAACAAAATCAGCTCAAATCACCTGCGCGACACGATTACAGCAAGCATAATGCTCTGGCATAGCGTGCTAAGTCGTTGTCAAAGCGCGGTTTGGGGACAACGTAAACCCAACTTCCACCGCAACATTCGTAACAGGCTATACAGTTGTATGACACACCGCTTAACCTCGAAGGATATTCTCGCGCTGGGCTTCATGACGTTTGCCCTGTTTGTTGGCGCGGGTAACATTATTTTCCCGCCGATGGTCGGTATTCAGTCAGGCGAACACGTCTGGACTGCCGCGATTGGCTTCCTGATTACCGCTGTTGGCCTGCCGGTGATGACCGTTATCGCGCTGGCGCGCGTCGGCGGCGGCATTGACGCGCTGAGTTCGCCTATCGGCAAAGCAGCGGGTCTGGTACTGGCGACCGTCTGCTATCTGGCTGTCGGCCCGCTGTTTGCGACGCCGCGTACCGCCACCGTGTCGTTCGAAGTGGGCATCGCCCCGCTGACCGGCGACGGCGCGCTGCCGCTGCTGGTTTACAGCGTGATCTACTTTGCACTGGTGATCGGCATTTCGCTCTATCCGGGCAAGCTGCTGGATACCGTGGGCCATTTCCTTGCGCCGCTGAAAATCGTTGCGCTGACGGTGCTGGGCGTTGCGGCGCTGCTCTGGCCTGCGGGCACGGTTGCGCCTGCGACCGCTGATTATCAGCGCGCAGCATTCTCCAGCGGTTTCGTTAACGGCTATCTCACCATGGATACCCTTGGCGCCCTGGTGTTCGGCATCGTTATCGTCAATGCGGCGCGTTCGCGCGGCGTTGAGAGCGCCAGCCTGCTGACGCGCTATACCGTGCTGGCAGGCCTGATCGCTGGTGTCGGTTTGACGCTGGTCTACCTGAGCCTGTTTAAACTTGGCAACGGCAGCGGCGCGCTGGTGGAGCAGGGCGCGAACGGCGCGGCGATCCTGCATGCTTACGTGCAGCAGACCTTCGGCGGTTTAGGCAGCAGCTTCCTGGCCGTGCTCATTTTCGTCGCCTGCATGGTGACGGCGGTCGGCCTGACCTGCGCCTGTGCGGAATTTTTTGCGCAATACCTGCCGTTGTCGTATAAAGCACTGGTCTTTATCCTGGGTCTGTTCTCAATGGTGGTGTCGAACCTCGGCCTGAGCCATCTGATTCAGATTTCCATCCCGGTGCTGACGGCGATCTATCCGCCGTGCATTGTGCTGGTGGTGCTGAGCTTCACCCTGAACTGGTGGAACAAAAGCAGCCGCATTATTGCCCCAGCCATGCTGGTCAGCCTGATCTTTGGCATCATTGACGGCGTGAAGACCACCGGTTTTAAAGATATGCTGCCGGCGTTTAGCCAGCATCTGCCGCTGGCGGACCAGGGACTTGCCTGGCTGCCGCCCGCGCTGGTGATGCTGCTTATCGCGGCGATTGTGGATCGCGTGAAAGGACGCGAGCAGGTTACGGCTCACTCGTAACCGCCACAGCTGTGTTTCTCTGACCACGGGCTTGCCCGTGGTCTGGTTAGTGACAGAGTGCCGATGTGGGAGAGATGACCCGATCGCAAAGACGCAAAACGGCATCCTTGCCAGCTCGGCCTGCGACATCCCTGTCGCAGGACGCTTTGCTCTTCGGTCCATCTCACCCGCCTGCGGGTTTTGTCAGTACTGTAACCACGGGCTTGCCCGTGGTTTTTCTTTTCACAGGTACAGGTTGTTATGCAAGAAACCAATAAGCTCAAACGCGGACTGAGCACGCGCCACATCCGTTTTATGGCGCTGGGATCGGCGATTGGCACCGGACTGTTTTACGGGTCAGCGGATGCCATCAGGATGGCGGGGCCAAGCGTGCTGCTCGCCTATATTATCGGCGGCGCGGTGGCCTACATTATTATGCGCGCGCTGGGCGAGATGTCGGTGAACAATCCGCAGGCCAGTTCGTTCTCGCGCTACGCGCAGGATTATCTCGGGCCGCTGGCGGGGTATATTACCGGCTGGACCTACTGCTTTGAGATCCTGATTGTCGCCATCGCTGACGTCACCGCCTTCGGTATCTATATGGGCGTCTGGTTCCCAGAGGTGCCGCACTGGATCTGGGTGCTGAGCGTGGTGCTGATTATTGGCGCGGTCAACCTGATGAGCGTGAGGGTGTTTGGCGAGGTGGAGTTCTGGTTCTCCTTCTTCAAGGTCGCCACCATTATCGTGATGATAGTGGCCGGTTTCGCCATGATTTTCTGGGGCATCGGCAACGGCGGCCAGCCGACCGGCATCCATAACCTGTGGAGCAACGGCGGTTTCTTTGCGCACGGCATTGTCGGCATGCTGCTGTCGCTGCAAATGGTCATGTTCGCCTACGGCGGCATCGAGATTATCGGTATTACGGCCGGTGAAGCCAAAGACCCGGCGCAGTCGATTCCGCGCGCCATCAACTCGGTGCCGATGCGTATTCTGGTGTTCTACGTCGGCACGCTGTTTGTGATTATGTCGATCTATCCGTGGAATCAGGTCGGCACCAACGGTTCGCCTTTCGTTCTGACGTTCCAGCATTTGGGTATTGCTGCTGCGGCGTCGATCCTGAACTTCGTGGTACTGACAGCCTCGCTGTCGGCAATCAACAGTGATGTGTTTGGCGTGGGCCGTATGCTGCACGGTATGGCGCAGCAGGGCCATGCACCGAAGATGTTTATGAAGGTGTCAGAGCGCGGCATTCCGTGGGTGACGGTGGTGGTGATGATGGCGGCAATGCTGATCGCGGTCTATCTCAACTACCTGATGCCGGAGAAAGTGTTCCTGGTAATCGCCTCGCTGGCGACCTTCGCCACCGTCTGGGTCTGGATTATGATTCTGCTGTCGCAGATCGCTTTCCGCCGCAAAATCGGTAAAGAGGCGGCCAGCAAGCTGCAGTTTGCCGTGCCGGGCGGGATCTGGACGTCGCTGTTCGGCGTGCTGTTCCTCGGCTTTATTATTGCGCTGATCGGCTACTTCCCGGATACGCGTATTTCGCTCTATGTGGGCATGGTGTGGATTGTTGTGCTGCTGGCAGGCTACAGGCTGGTACGTAAGTCTTAATTGCCATAAGACGAAAAAGGCCCGTGCAAGAGATTGCGCGGGCCTTTTTGCTTTATCACTCTGGCTACCAGCGGCTGCCCAGCGCGATCTCCACGCCTTGCGGACTGAGATGGTTATTGTCGTAGTAGAGCGGCAGACCTTGCCATGTCACCAGGCAGCCGCTGCGGTTGCATAAGTTTTCCCGTAACGACACCACGCGCACGTTGCGCTGTTCATAGCCGCGCAGTAGCTGCGTCAGGTTGTCTTCTGGCAGCGAGTAGAGCGTGGTGCGTTCGTTCTGCGTCGGCAGGGTTTTCCAGTCGCTCAGCCACTGGCTCAGCTCACGGCGCAGCGGCATATTGCGGTTGTTGCTGTAGCGTAGCGCATCAAGCGACAGCGCCGGGGCGTCTTCGATCAGGACGACTTTTTTCCCTGCCTGGCGCAGCTGGGCGATGACGGCATCCATACCCTGTTTCAACGCGCTGAGATTGTCTTTGTCAGGATGGTTCATATCGCGATAGCCCGCGCCGGGCAGGGTTTCTATGCCTGAGGCCCAAAATGCGGTGATCACCACTTCATTGATGCGATCGCTCAATATCTCTTTCATTACCGCGTCATTAAATGCGGCGCACTGTTTCGCGTGTGCAGGCTGTTGGTAGACCGCGCGCGTGACGCCTGCCGCCAGCAGCGGACAGGTCGCTTTGGTGAGCTGGTACAGCGGCTTTTGCTGCACCTCGGCGTAGCGCGCAACGGCCGTGCGCATCGCTGCTGCATGGCTGTCTCCGACCAGCGCGATACCGGGACGCGATGCGTCTGGCTGGCAGCGTTTATCCATCGACGGCAGGTTAGCGCCAGCGTCGAGCAGGCAGGGATTAGTCTGCGCCGCAATTTTGTAGGCTTCGCTGTTGAGCACCTTGTCGTTGACGCGCCAGGTCAGGCCGCCGCTCGCCCACAGACCGACCATCGCCGCAGCGGCGGCTACTGACATCAGGCAGTAGGTGGGAATAACTTTGCGTGGCTGCCTGACGGGACGGCGGAACGGCTGTTCGACGTAGCGCCATGACAGCCAGGCAACGACGAGCGCGAACGCGCTGATGCCCAGCCCCTGCGAGACGCTGACCGGGCCATCGCTACAGATGCGCGCCAGCGCCAGTAGCGGCCAGTGCCACAGGTACCAGGAGTAGGAGACTTTGCCGATAAAGCGCATCGGCGCGTTTTCCAGTACCAGGCGGCTAAGTGCGCCGCGCGCCGCGATTAGCAGGCAGGTCGCCAGCACCGGCAGCAGTGCCAGGTAGCCGGGAAAGGCGTCGCTTTTATTGAGCTTCAAGGCGCAGAGCGCCATGAGCGCCAGCCCACCAAGGGTAAAGAGGTTGGCCCAGCGGCCGCTTATCGGCTGCGGTTTCCACAGCGCCAGCAGGACACCCGCGCCGAGCTCCCAGGCGCGCGTCGGCAGCAGATAAAAAGCCTGTGAGCTGTTTTGCGGTGTCAGCCAGATGCAGCCCGCTAGCGACAGCAGGCTCAGCAGCGTCACCAGCCCGGCCATTGAGGCGCGCAGCCTGGCCGCCAGCAGTAATATAAACGGCAGGACGACATAGAATTGTTCTTCGATGCCCAGCGACCAGGTCATCAGCAGCGGATTTAAATCTGCTGAGGCGCTGAAATAGTCCGTGCCTTTAAGCAGAATAATATTAGGCACAGAAAGAAAGACGCCGAAGCTGTATTTCGCCAGCTGTCCATATTCCAGCGGCGACAGCAGAAAATAGCCGATGAATAACAGGCTGAACAGCATGACCATCAGCGCAGGCGCTATTCGGCGAATACGTCGCAGGTAGAATTGATAGAAGGAGAACTGGCCGGAAGTGATATCGCGACTGAGAATGCCGCCGATAAGAAAACCTGAGATAACAAAGAAAATATCGACGCCCGCGTAGCCGCCGGGCAGGGCGCTGACGCCCGCGTGAAACAGCACCACCAGCAGAATAGCAAGGGCGCGCAGGCCATCTATATCCGCACGATAACCCTGTGACGAATTCGTTTTCATTTGCTGTTTCCCCGACGTTTAACACCGCTTATATCGTCAACGCGCCGCCAATAAAGAAATCGGCGAATCCAGTCGCCGAAATAAGCAAAAGAGAAAAATAATGATAAAGGGATGATTGACGCGGCTATCTTAAAACAAAAAAGCGCGGTGAAATCATGCTAACGGTGAATATAGAAAAGTTCGCACTGGCGGGATGGAAATGGTGAAGCGGAGGTTATGGATAAAAGGGTGACTGATTAGAAGAGCTAAAGGCGGACAGAGAAGGCAAGGCGCAGACGCGGAGAGTGTGACCATTCTCTCCGCGTTTCAGGCTATTGTGCCACCTGTTTAAGGGCAACCAGATGTGTCGGCGATGGCATCCGGGCCGAGCAGCGCATTAACTTGCGCATAGATAACCGGGTTAGCCAGCAGCACCGGATTGCCGTTCTTCAGGCCGTTGTTTGCCAGATAATCGTTGGTCATGCCGCCCGCCTCACGCATCAGCACAATCCCCGGCAGGCTGTCCCAGGGGTTCATATGCGCTTCGTAGTAGCCAATCAGACGGCCCGCGGCTGCCCAGGCGGTGGTGAGCGCGCCAGATCCAATGCGCACAAACATGCCGCCCTGCTCAAGCAGGCCCTGAATCAGGCCGGAAATATGGGCGGCCGGTGCGCGGCTGGAGTTGCTCAGCCCCAGCACGCCTTCGCTGAGATGCTGCGCGCTGTGCGCCTGTAAACGCGTTTCGTTAACCCAGGCTCCTTTTCCAGCGCGTGCGTGGAACAGCTCCTGATGGTTGGGATCGCACACCACACCGATAACGGCTTCACCGTTGCACAGCACGGCAAGCGAGACGCACCAGTTGTGCAGGCCGTTGAGGAAACAGGCGGTGCCGTCAATGGGATCGACCACCCAGACCCAGGTCGCGCCCTCAACGTCACCGCCGCTCTCTTCGCCCAGCACCGCGTCCTCCGGGAAGCGTTCGGCGATCAGCGTCTTGATCAGCTCTTCAACGTTGCGGTCCGCCTCGCTGACCACATCCTGTAAATCCCGTTTGTGTTCGACTACCAGCTGCTGGCGCTGCTGATACCAGGCGTAAGCGCGGCTGGCCGCCGCGCGGGCGATCTCGCAGGCGTAATGGTAGCGCGCGTCTGTTTCAGTTTGCGAAGCGGATGACATCCTTTCCCTCTAATGGTTTGTCACATGGCTGAAGCGATCATTCACCAGAAATAGCGCTCTGACTGCGTGCCATTGTTAAGAAGGATTTCATTAAGCCGTAAATGCGAAGCGCTGGCAAGCCAGGAACAAATCACAGTGTTTTGCTGTGGGCCAGCGCCATCAGGCGCGGGTAGAAGCGGAAAAACAGCGCCTCCAGTTGGGCATAATGATCGATGAAATCGTGATAAGAGTCGCGCAGCGCAGCGAGGCGCGGACGGCGCTGGGCCATGCCGTTGAGCACGCGTGCCATACGCGCGGGTTCTGCATAGTGTTCGAACCAGCGTTCACGCCACATAACGGCGTTCAGTGCCTGAAAGCTTTCTGGCGTGCCTGCCAGATGCGGCACGATGCGCTGCTCGGCAAAGCGTGAGAAATCCGCCAGCGTCATATCCGGTGTGAAAGTGTTCCAGTGACGCGCAAGAAAATGGTCCCAGATAACATCCAGCGTAACAGGCGCGACGCGCCGGGTTTCAGGACGAAACAGCGGTCGCGCTTCCTGCACTTCAGGCAGGTTATCGGTCATCACATCCAGACGGCGGTGCATCAGAATGCCGTCAGCGACCGGCGTCGGCCAGTGCTCGTGCGGGTTTCCGCGCACAAAATCGGCCAGCAAATTGCCCGTCAGCGAGCTTTCGGCAAGGTGGGCGAGGTGAAGATGGGCAAGAAAGTTCATGCCGCATTATAGCCAGAAGTGCGGATGCGCAGCCAGTTGTTCAGAATTGGCCGCTTTTCCGCTAAACTGTGCCGCCTGTTTTTCGTCAGAGATAAGAAGTTAGCCATGCGTGTCGCCGATTTTACCTTTGAGTTGCCTGAATCTTTAATCGCCCACTATCCGCAGGCGCAGCGCAGCGGTTGCCGCTTGCTGTCGCTGGACGGGCCGAGCGGGCAGCTGACGCACGGCGTGTTTACCGACGTGCTGGAGAAGCTGCATCCCGGCGATCTGCTGGTATTCAATAATACGCGGGTGATCCCGGCGCGCGTTTTCGGGCGTAAGGCGAGCGGCGGCAAAATCGAGATGCTGGTGGAGCGCATGCTGGACGATAAGCGCGTGCTGGCGCACGTCCGCGCTTCCAAAGCGCCGAAGCCGGGCGCGGCGCTGCTGCTGGGCGACGACGAAAGCGTCAAAGCGACGATGGTAGCGCGTCACGACACCCTGTTTGAGATCGCGTTCGAAGATAACCGCGCGGTGCTGGATATTCTCAACAGCGTCGGCCATATGCCGCTGCCACCCTATATCGATCGCCCTGATGAAGAGGCTGACCGCGAGCTTTATCAAACGGTTTATAGCGCGCGTCCCGGTGCGGTTGCAGCACCGACGGCCGGTCTCCACTTTGACGAACCGCTGCTGGCGGCGCTGCGCGAGAAAGGCGTCGAGATGGCGTTTGTGACGCTGCACGTCGGTGCAGGCACGTTCCAGCCGGTACGCGTCGACAGCATTGAAGAGCATGTGATGCACTCTGAGTACGCTGAAGTGCCGCAGGAGGTGGTCGATGCGGTGCTGGCGTGTAAAGCGCGCGGCAATAAAGTGGTGGCCGTTGGTACCACCTCGGTCCGTTCGCTGGAGAGCGCCGCGCAGGCGAGCAAAGAGGCGCTGATTGCGCCGTTCTTCGACGACACGCAGATCTTCATCTATCCGGGCTATGAGTACCAGGTGATCGACGCGCTGATCACCAATTTCCATCTGCCGGAATCGACCTTGATTATGCTGGTATCGGCCTTTGCCGGTTATCAGCACACCATGGCGGCCTATCGGGCCGCGGTGGCCGAACAATATCGCTTCTTCAGCTACGGCGACGCGATGTATATCACGAAGAATCCGCAGGCACTGCATGAGAAAGTCGGTGCCTGATGACGTCCGGTTTACGGCTGCGCTGTAAACTGCCTGTTTAACTATCGCATCAGACTGTTTCTCTGATGGAGGTTTTGTGAAGTTTGAACTTGATACCACAGATGGTCGCGCACGCCGTGGCCGTCTGATTTTTGATCGCGGCGTGGTAGAAACGCCTGCATTTATGCCGGTTGGCACCTACGGCACGGTTAAGGGCATGACACCGGAAGAGGTACAGGATACCGGCGCGCAGATTATCCTTGGCAACACGTTCCATCTCTGGCTGCGTCCTGGCCAGGAGATCATGAAGCTGCACGGCGATCTGCACGACTTTATGCAGTGGAAAGGACCGATTTTGACCGATTCTGGCGGCTTCCAGGTGTTCAGCCTTGGCGATATCCGTAAGATCACCGAAGCAGGCGTGCATTTCCGCAACCCGATTAACGGCGATCCGATCTTCCTCGATCCCGAGAAGTCGATGGAGATCCAGTACGATCTGGGATCGGACATCGTGATGATCTTCGACGAATGTACCCCTTACCCGGCAGACTGGGACTACGCGAAGCGCTCAATGGAGATGTCGCTGCGCTGGGCACAACGCAGCCGCGACCGTTTCGACAGCCTGGGCAACAAGAATGCGCTGTTCGGCATTATCCAGGGCTCCGTTTACGAAGATTTACGTGATGTCTCCGTCAAAGGTCTGGTGGAGATTGGCTTTGATGGGTACGCTGTGGGCGGCCTGGCGGTAGGTGAACCGAAAGAGGATATGCATCGCATCCTTGAGCACGTTTGCCCGCAAATTCCGCAGGATAAACCCCGTTATCTGATGGGCGTCGGCAAGCCGGAAGATTTAGTGGAAGGCGTACGTCGCGGCGTCGATATGTTCGACTGCGTGATGCCGACGCGTAACGCGCGTAACGGCCACCTGTTTGTGACCGACGGCGTGGTGAAAATCCGTAACGCGAAGCATAAAGATGACACCTCGCCGCTGGATGCCGAGTGTGATTGCTACACCTGTCGCAATTATAGCCGTGCCTACTTGCATCATCTTGATCGCTGTAACGAAATACTCGGCGCGCGCCTGAATACTATTCATAACCTGCGCTATTACCAGCGCCTGATGGCAGGTTTACGCCAGGCTATTGAAGAGGGTAAATTGGAGCGCTTTGTTAGCGAGTTCTATCAACGGACGGGCAAAGCGGTTCCGCCGTTAAACGTCTGATAATTTTATCAATGAGGGAAATTAAATGAGCTTTTTCATTTCTGACGCCGTGGCTGCCGCAGGTGCACCGTCGCAGGGAAGTCCGTATTCTCTGGTGATCATGCTGGTAGTGTTTGGCCTGATTTTTTACTTCATGATCCTGCGTCCGCAGCAGAAGCGTGCAAAAGAGCACAAAAAGCTGATGGATTCTATCTCTAAAGGTGACGAAGTGCTGACCAGCGGTGGTTTGGTTGGCCGCGTAACCAAAGTTTCTGAAACGGGCTATGTTTCTATCGCCCTGAACGAGACTAACGAAGTGGTTATCAAACGTGATTTCGTGGCTGCCGTCCTGCCGAAAGGTACGATGAAGGCGCTGTAATTTTTACTTCCCTAAGGGAACTGCCGTGTTAAATCGTTATCCTTTGTGGAAGTACGTGATGCTGGTCGTCGTTATCCTCGTCGGCCTGCTCTATGCGCTTCCCAACCTGTATGGTGAGGATCCGGCTGTTCAGATCACTGGCGCGCGCGGCGGCGCCGCCAGTGAGCAAACGTTGGATCAGATTCAGAACCTGTTAAAACAAGAGAATATCCAGAGCAAATCCCTCGCGCTGGAAAATGGCGCTATCATGGCGCGCTTCGCCAATACGGACGTGCAGCTGCGCGCCCGTGAAGCGATTATGAATACGCTGGGCGAAAACTACGTCGTCGCGCTTAACCTGGCTCCGGCTACGCCGCGCTGGCTGAGCATGCTGGCGGCGGAACCGATGAAGCTCGGTCTGGATCTGCGCGGTGGCGTGCACTTCCTGATGGAAGTGGATATGGACACCGCGCTGAGCAAACTGCAAGAGCAGAATGCCGACAGCCTGCGCAGCGACCTGCGCGAGAAGAATATCCCCTATACCAACGTCAATAAAATCGCTAATTACGGCGTGGAAATCCGTTTCCGCGACGGCAACAGCCGCGACGAGGCGATTAACTGGCTGACCACGCGTCATCGCGACATGGTGATCTCTTCCAGCGGCAGCGATGCGCTGCGTGCGGTGATGAGTGATGCGCGCCTCAGCGAAGCGCGTGAATATGCCGTTCAGCAGAACATCACTATCCTGCGTAACCGCGTGAACCAGCTCGGCGTTGCCGAACCGCTGGTGCAGCGTCAGGGTGCTGACCGCATCGTGGTCGAACTGCCGGGCATCCAGGATACCGCACGTGCCAAGGAGATCCTCGGCGCGACCGCAACGCTGGAGTTCCGCCTGGTCAATACTTCTGCCGATCCGACTGCGGCCGCCAATGGCCGCGTGCCGGGCGACTCTGAAGTGAAGCAGACGCGTGAAGGCCAGCCGGTTGTGCTCTACAAGCGAGTGATCCTGACCGGTGACCATATCACCGACTCTACGTCGAGCATGGATGAGTACAATCAGCCGCAGGTCAACATTTCACTGGACGGCGCGGGCGGTAACATCATGTCCAACTTCACCAAGGACAATATCGGCAAGCCGATGGCGACCCTGTTTGTGGAGTACAAAGACAGCGGTAAGAAAGACGCCAACGGTCGCGCGGTGCTGGTGAAGCAGGAAGAGGTGATTAACGTCGCCAATATCCAGTCTCGCCTTGGCAACAGCTTCCGCATCACCGGCATCAACAACCCGAACGAAGCGCGCCAGCTCTCGCTGCTGCTGCGTGCGGGCGCGCTGATTGCGCCGATTCAGATTGTGGAAGAGCGCACCATCGGCCCGACCATGGGCGCGCAGAATATCACGCAGGGGCTTGAAGCCTGCCTGTGGGGCCTGATCGCCTCGATTCTGTTTATGGTGGTGTTCTATAAGAAGTTTGGCCTGATTGCCACCAGCGCGCTGCTGTGCAACCTGGTGCTGATTGTCGGCGTCATGTCGCTGCTGCCGGGCGCCACGCTCACCATGCCGGGTATCGCCGGTATCGTGCTGACGCTGGCGGTGGCGGTGGATGCGAACGTACTGATTAACGAGCGTATTAAGGAAGAGCTGAGAAACGGCCGTTCCGTGCAGCAGGCGATTCATGAAGGCTACAAAGGCGCCTTCTCCAGTATCGTCGATGCTAACGTGACCACGCTGATCAAGGTCATCATCCTGTATGCCGTTGGTACAGGTTCAATTAAAGGCTTTGCGATTACCACCGCTATTGGTATCGCCACCTCGATGTTTACCGCGATCGTTGGAACGCGCGCCATCGTGAACCTGGTGTACGGCGGCAAACGCATCAACAAGCTGTCTATCTGAGGAGTGCGTTGTGGCACAGGAATACAATATTGAACAGCTGAACCATGGGCGTAAAGTCGTCGACTTTATGCGCTGGGACACGCTGGCGTTTATTATCTCCGGCCTGCTGATCGTGGCGTCCATCGCCATGATTTCGGTGCGCGGTTTCAACTGGGGTCTCGATTTTACCGGTGGTACGGTGATCGAGATTAGCCTGGAGAAGCCTGCCGAGCTGGACACGCTGCGTGACGGGCTGGAAAAAGCGGGCTATGCCGATCCTATCGTGCAGAACTTTGGCAGCAGCCGTGACGTGATGGTGCGTATGGCACCGATGGACGGTCCGGCAGGCCAGGAACTGGGCAACAAGATCATTACCATCATCAATCAGACCACGCAGCAGAACGCGACCGTGAAGCGCATTGAGTTCGTTGGCCCGAGCGTGGGTAACGATCTGGCGCAGGCGGGCGCGATGGCACTGCTGGCGGCGCTGATTGCGATTCTGATCTATATCGGCATTCGCTTTGAGTGGCGTCTGGCGCTCGGCACCGTACTGGCGCTGGCGCACGACGTAATCATCACCTGTGGCATTCTGTCGCTGGCACATATCGAGATCGACCTGACGATTGTGGCCTCGCTGATGTCGGTGATTGGCTACTCGCTCAACGATAAGATCGTGGTTTCCGACCGTATTCGTGAGAACTTCCGCAAGATCCGTCGCGGCTCCTCTTACGATATTACCAACGTGTCGCTGACCCAGACGCTGAGCCGTACTTTGATCACCTCGCTGACCACGCTGGCGATGATCCTGATCCTGTTCATCTTTGGTGGCGCGCTGCTGAAAGGCTTCTCGCTGACCATGCTGATCGGTGTCACCATCGGTACTGTTTCGTCGATCTATGTCTCTTCCGCGCTGGCGCTGAAGCTGGGCATGAAGCGCGAGCATATGCTGGTGCAGAAAGTAGAGAAAGAGGGCGCAGATCAGCCTTCAATCCTGCCGTAATACGCTGAGTAATGAAAAAAGGGCTGCCACTGGGCAGCCCTTTTTGTTTTGCGGTTATGGCACAGGCGCGGCAGGCGTGTCGCCAGTAACATCATGCACGCGCACAAAGCCGAGCTGGCCCGGCGCGAAACCGCTCAGCCGCAGCGGCACCGTGACCGAGGTGCGCGGCAGCAGCGCGGCTGGCACCTCAATAGTCTGGCTCAGGCTGCTGGCTTCCAGCGGCTTACCGGTCGCGGGATCCAGCTCGCCCCAGACAACGCGCGCGTGCAGCGCGGGAACCGCCTCGCTGCCCGTCGCGCTAATGGTGAGGTTGGCGCGTGCGCCGCTGGCTTCCGCAGCAAGGCGTGCCAGCGACAGGCGCAGCGTGCCGAGCTGGGTTTGCAGCTCTACTGGCGTGTGGGCCTGTGGAACCAGCCAGGCACCCTGAGTCGAGTTACTGTTAAGCTGTCCCTGGATTTCGATAGCGCTCGCCTGGTTAGTCAGGTGGCGCATCTGCTGATTCAGCTGGCTCACTTCCTGATGCAGCTGATTCACCTTTGGACTACTCGGTGCAGAGGCGCAGCCACTTAACAGCGCAACGACACACGCCAGCGGAGCCCAAACCATCCTGATCATAAAATCGTCCTTGTCGGTTATTTCGGAATACGCAGTACCTGGCCCGGGTAGATTTTATCAGGGTGCGTCAGCATGGGTTTATTCGCTTCGAAAATCTTGTTGTACTCGTTGGCATTGCCATAAACCGTTTTCGAAATGGCACTCAGGGTATCGCCGCTTTTCACGGTGTAGAATTCCGCTTCCGGCGCGCTGTCGGCCACTTTTACCTGGTCGTCAACTTTGGTGATGCCCGCGACGTTACCGGCCGCCACCAAAATTTTCTCTTTCAGCTCCTGAGAAATGCCGTCGCCGCTCACCGTTACGGTGTCGCCATTTACCGCCACGTTTACTTTGTCACTGTCCGGTAAGCCCAGCTTGTCGATATGGTCCTTCAGCTTTTTGCTCAGATCATCATGGCCGGATACCGCATCCCACAGTTTTTCGCCTGCCTCTTTCACAAAGTTAAACAAACCCATATATCCTCCAGATTGTCGTGGTGTAAGCCGTCTTTCTGACGACATCAGTAAGCATAGTCACTTTCTCGCTACGTCTCCTGCTTTAGCCAAAAGTGCAAAGGCACGCTTATACATTTTGTTGACATTGCATTCGCGCTACACTGTATGGCCCATTTATTTAGCGTCAGGAAACGTCATGCACTGCCCATTTTGCTCTGCTGTGGACACTAAAGTCATTGATTCACGTCTGGTTAGCGAAGGATCGTCTGTGCGCCGCCGCCGTCAGTGCCTGGTATGCCATGAACGTTTCACCACCTTTGAAGTGGCGGAGCTGGTGATGCCGCGGGTAGTGAAAAGCAATGACGTGCGCGAACCCTTTAATGAAGACAAGCTCAGCAGCGGCATGATGAAGGCGCTGGAGAAGCGCCCGGTGAGCGCTGATGCGGTCGAAAGCGCGGTGAACCATATCAAAACCCAGCTACGCGCCACCGGCGAGCGGGAAATTCCCAGCAAGCTGATCGGCAATCTGGTGATGGATGAGCTGAAAAAGCTCGATAAAGTGGCCTATATACGCTTCGCCTCGGTCTACCGCAGCTTTGAAGATATTCGCGATTTCGGCGCAGAGATCGCTAAGTTACAGGATTAACCATGACCGATGAACGTTACATGGCGCGTGCGCTGGAACTGGCGCGACGCGGCCGTTTTACCACCACGCCGAATCCCAACGTGGGCTGCGTGATTGTGCGCGACGGCGAGGTCGTGGGTGAAGGCTGGCATCAGCGCGCGGGCGAGCCGCATGCCGAAGTCCATGCGCTGCGCATGGCGGGCGAGAAAGCGCGCGGGGCGACGGCCTACGTGACGCTGGAGCCATGCAGCCATCATGGCCGCACGCCGCCGTGCTGCGATGCGCTGATTGCCGCAGGGGTTAGCCGCGTGGTCGCGGCGATGCAGGACCCCAATCCCCAGGTCGCTGGCCGCGGCCTGTACCGGCTGCAGCAGGCGGGCATTGCGGTGAGCCATGGCCTGATGATGGCGGAAGCGGAAGCGCTGAATCGCGGTTTCCTGAAGCGGATGCGTACCGGTTTTCCCTGGGTTCAGCTCAAGCTCGGCGCGTCGCTGGATGGCCGCACCGCGATGGCCAGTGGCGAAAGCCAGTGGATTACCTCGCCTGCGGCGCGGCGCGACGTACAGCGCCTGCGTGCGCAGAGTTCAGCTATTCTCAGCAGTAGCGCCACCGTGCTGGCAGACGACCCGTCGTTAACGGTGCGCTGGCGCGAACTGGACAGTGAAACCCAGTCGCTGCTGGACGAACCTACGCTGCGCCAGCCGCTGCGCGTGATTGTCGACGGTCAGAATCGCGTCACGCCGCAGCATAAATTGATTACGCAGCCGGGCGAAACCTGGCTGATGCGCGCCGTGCCGGATGAGCAGGCCTGGCCAGAGAGCGTGACGCAGATCGCTGTACCGCCGCGTGGCGAACAGCTCGATCTGGTGGCGCTGATGATGCTGCTGGGCAAACGCCAGGTGAACAGCCTGTGGGTTGAAGCGGGCGCGTCGCTGGCCGGGGCGCTGTTACAGGCAGGTGTGGTAGACGAGCTGATCGTCTATCTGGCACCAAAGCTGCTCGGTGACGCCGCGCGCGGCCTGTGCCAGCTGCCCGGCTTAGAACAACTGGCTGATGCGCCAGCCTTTTCATTTAGCGACGTGCGTAAGGTCGGCCCCGATTTGCGCCTGACGCTGACGCCACGCTGAGTGCGGCGGAAAAGCGAGAGCACGCCGCCAAAGAGTGTGATAGAATCCGCCCCCCTGCGGGGCCATAACAAAACCCTGAAAGGATAAGTATGAAAGTTATCGAAGCTGCTGTTGCCACGCCTGAGGCTAATATTGCCATCGTCATCGCGCGTTTTAACAACTTCATCAACGACAGCCTGCTGGACGGTGCGATCGATGCGCTGAAGCGTATTGGTCAGGTAAAAGAAGAAAACATTACCGTCGTCTGGGTACCAGGCGCGTACGAACTGCCGCTGGCAGCCCGCGCGCTGGCGAACAGCGGTAAGCACGACGCCATTGTGGCGCTGGGCACCGTGATCCGCGGCGGCACCGCTCACTTTGAATATGTCGCCGGCGAAGCCAGCTCGGGCATTGCCAACGTGGCCATGACCAGCGAAATCCCGGTGACCTTCGGCGTGCTGACCACTGAAAACATCGAGCAGGCTATTGAGCGTGCCGGTACTAAAGCGGGTAACAAAGGTGCCGAAGCGGCACTGACCGCACTCGAAATGATTAACGTATTGAAAGCCATCAAAGCCTGATTTTTGTAAGGGGAATTTTGTGAAACCTGCTGCTCGTCGCCGCGCCCGCGAGTGCGCTGTCCAGGCGCTTTACTCCTGGCAGCTGTCCAAAAACGACATCGCCGATGTGGAATACCAGTTTCTGGCGGAACAGGACGTCAAAGACGTCGACATTACCTATTTCCGCGAACTGCTGTCCGGTGTGGCGACCAACAGCGCATACCTGGATGGGCTGATGAAACCTTACCTGTCGCGCCAGCTGGAAGAGCTGGGCCAGGTAGAAAAAGCGATCCTGCGTATTTCGCTGTATGAACTGAGCAAGCGCAGTGATGTGCCCTACAAAGTGGCCATCAACGAAGGCATCGAGCTGGCGAAAGTGTTTGGCGCTGAAGACAGCCATAAGTTTGTCAACGGCGTGCTGGATAAAGCCGCTCCACAAATTCGACCCAATCGCAAATAAATAAAAGGCCGGCTTGCCGGCCTTTTTTACATCGTAAGCGGAACGCAACCATGTCCTGTGGCGAATTCGAACTCATCGCACGCTACTTCAATCGCAGAACACGCAGCCGTCGGGATGTTGAAACCGGCATCGGTGACGACTGCGCGCTGATGAGCGTGCCTGAGAAACAGACGCTGGCGATCAGCACCGATACGCTGGTGGCGGGCGTCCACTTTTTACGTGATATCCATCCAGCCGATCTCGGCTATAAAGCGCTGGCGGTGAACCTCAGCGATCTGGCGGCTATGGGCGCCGATCCCGCGTGGCTGACGCTGGCGCTGACGCTGCCAGAGGTGGATGAAAGCTGGCTGGCCGCCTTTAGCGAGAGCCTGTTTGAGCTGCTGGAGTATTACGATATGCAGCTGGTGGGCGGCGATACCACGCGCGGCCCGCTGAGTCTGACGCTGGGCATTCACGGCCTGGTGCCGCATGGCCGCGCGCTGAAACGCTCAGGCGCGAAGCCAGGCGACTGGATCTACGTGACCGGCACGCTGGGCGACAGCGCGGCGGGGCTGGCGCTGTTGCAGCATCATCACCGCATTAACGATCCGGCGGTGCATGAAGCACTGATCAAGCGCCATCTGCGTCCGATGCCGCGTATCCTGCAGGGGCAGGCGCTGCGTTCGCTGGCGTCGGCGGCGATCGATCTCTCCGACGGCCTGATCTCCGATCTCGGCCATATTCTGAAAGCCAGCGGCTGCGGAGCACGGTTGAATCTTGATGCGCTGCCATTGTCACCAGCTTTGCGCGACCACTTTGCGCCTGAGCAGGTACTGCGCTGGGCGCTGAGCGGCGGCGAGGATTATGAGCTCTGCTTTACCGTGCCGGAGATGAACCGTGGGGCGCTCGACGTCGCGCTGGGCCATCTTGGCGTGCCTTTTACCTGTATCGGGCAGCTGATGCCGGAAGCAGAAGGCTTAACGCTGCTTGAACAGGGCAAGCCAGTCACTTTCAGCCATAAGGGTTTTGATCACTTTGACGCGAAATAAGGATGTGGCGAAGAGTCGCCTGCGCATGAGCAATCCCTGGCATTTACTCGCCACAGGTTTTGGCAGCGGTTTAAGCCCTTACGTGCCGGGCACCATGGGCTCGCTGGCGGCGATCCCGTTTTGGTGGCTGATGGCCAAACTGCCGCAGGATATCTACTCGCTGATTGTGCTGCTCGGCATCAGTATTGGCGTCTATATCTGTCACCGCACGGCGAAAGATATGGGCGTGCACGACCACGGCAGCATCGTCTGGGATGAGTTTATCGGTATGTGGATCACGCTGATGGCGATTCCGGCCAATACCTGGCAGTGGGTGCTGGCAGGTTTTGTGGTGTTCCGCATTTTCGATATGTGGAAACCCTGGCCGATCCGCTGGTTCGACCGCAACGTGCACGGCGGCATGGGCATTATGGTGGATGATATTATCGCCGGCGTGATCTCAGCGGCGTTGCTCTATGCGGCAGGGGTGTGGCTGGCGGCCTGATTTTTCCCCTCCCTTCCCATTGAGCTAATGGCTGCTTTTCAAGCCGCACAATGCCGCTTAGAGCGTGTAGCACGGACAGAAGAGCAAAGCGTCCCGCGGCAAGGATGCCGCGGGTCGAGCGCGCAGGGAGGCCTTGAGCGACTTTGCGATCTGTCCGTGCTACCCGCTCAGGCACTTTTCCAGCAGCCTTTATCCTGTCTTTATTCAAATCCCACTACCGGGTGCGGCTGATAAACCGTTTCCAGCTCGGCAATCTCCTCAGAACTCAGTTCCACCTCGACCGCTTTCACCAGATCCGCCAGCTGCTCGGCGCGTGAGGCACCAATAATCGGTGCGGTAACGGCTGGCTTATGCAGCAGCCAGGCGAGTGCGACCTGAGCACGGCTAACACCTTTATCCGCTGCGATGGCCTCAACGCGCTGCGCAATCACCGCATCGTTCTCTTCCGTCGCGCTGTAGAGCGTTTTACCAAACTCATCGGAGACGGAACGCGCGGTGGTTTCACCCCATGGACGCGTCAGGCGACCGCGCGCCAGCGGGCTCCACGGCAGCACGGCGATATTCTCCGCCAGACAAAGCGGATGCATCTCGCGCTCCTCTTCGCGCTGGATCAGGTTGTACTGATCCTGCATGCTGACGAACTGCGCCCAGCCGTGCTGGCGCTGGGTATAAACCGCTTTGGCAAACTGCCAGGCATACATTGAGGATGCGCCGATATAGCGCGCTTTGCCCGCCTTCACCACATCGCTTAATGCCTCCAGCGTCTCCTCCAGCGGCGTTTCATAATCCCAGCGGTGGATTTGCAGCAGATCGACATACTCCATATCCAGGCGCTTCAGGCTGTCGTCGATCGACTGCATAATATTTTTTCGCGACAACCCCTGTGACAGGTTGCTGAGCGGGAAATAGACCTTGGTGGCAACCACGATCTCTTCACGGCGCGCATATTCCTTCAGGGCGCGGCCGACAATCTCTTCGCTGCTGCCGTCCGAATAGCTGTTCGCCGTGTCAAAAAAGTTAATGCCTGCGTCCAGCGCCTGCTGGATCAGCGGACGGCTGCTCGCTTCCGGCAGCGTCCAGGCGTGACGGCCGCGATCCGGCTCGCCAAAGGTCATACAGCCGAGGCAGAGACGGGAAACGTGAAGATCGGTGTTGCCTAACTGGGTGGTTTTCATGAAAGCTCCTGCTATGCATTAAACAATCGGTTAAGCATAGCAGGAGAGCAGGGCAGGGAATTTAATCGGCGAGCCAGTCGCGGATCTGCTGCTGAATGCCTTGCGCATCCAGCTGATAGTCGTGGCGCACCTCATCCTGCGTACCCTGCGGGATAAACTCATCCGGCAGGCCGAGGTTCAGCACCGGTACGCGCAGGCGCTTCGCCATCACGGTTTCATTAACGCCGCTGCCCGCGCCGCCTTTGATTGCGCCTTCTTCCAGCGTGACCAGCGACTCGTGGCTTTGCGCCAGCTCGGCGATCAGCGCCTCATCCAGCGGCTTCACAAAACGCATATCCACCAGCGTGGCGTTTAGCGCTTCCGCCGCTTCCGCCGCCGCAGGCAGCAGCGTACCGAAGTTAAGGATGGCCAGCTTCTCGCCCTGACGCTTCACCACGCCCTTGCCCAGCGGCAGGCTTTGCAGCGGTGTCAGCTCGACGCCAACCGCATTGCCGCGCGGATAGCGCACCGCGCTCGGCCCGTCCTGATAGTGATAGCCGGTATAAAGCATCTGGCGGCATTCGTTCTCGTCGCTTGGCGTCATGATAACCATTTCTGGCACGCAGCGCAGGAAGGCGAGGTCAAAGGCGCCCTGATGCGTCTGACCGTCGGCCCCAACAATGCCGCCGCGATCGATAGCAAACAGCACCGGCAGTTTCTGGATCGCCACATCATGGATCACCTGATCGTAGGCGCGCTGTAAAAAGGTCGAGTAGATCGCCACAATGGGCTTATAGCCACCGATCGCCATGCCCGCAGCAAAGGTCACCGCGTGCTGCTCGGCAATCGCCACGTCGAAATACTGTGAGGGAAAACGACGGGAGAACTCCACCATGCCGGAGCCTTCACGCATCGCAGGCGTAACGGCCATCAGCTTCGCGTCGTCCTGGGCTATTTCGCACAGCCAGTTGCCAAAAATTTTGGAGTAGCTCGGCAACCCTTCAGCGCTCTTGGGCAGCGCGCCGCTGGCGGGATCGAACTTCGGCACCGCGTGCCAGGTAATCGGATCCTCTTCCGCCGGGGCATAGCCTTTGCCCTTTTTGGTCATGATGTGCAGGAACTGCGGCCCTTTCAGGCTGCGCATGTTGGTCAGCGTGTTCACCAGCGTCAGCACGTCATGGCCGTCGACCGGGCCGATATAGTTAAAGCCCAGCTCCTCGAATAGCGTGCCCGGCACGACCATACCTTTCAGGTGCTCTTCGGTGCGCTTTACCAGCTCTTTAATCGGCGGCAGCCCGCCCAGCACGCGCTTGCCGCCCTCACGCAGGCGCGAGTAGGTTTTGCCGGAGAGGATCTGCGCCAGGCGGTTGTTCAGCGCACCCACGTTCTCGGAGATCGACATCTCGTTGTCGTTGAGGATGACCAGCATATCGGGCTTAATGTCGCCCGCGTGGTTCATCGCCTCAAACGCCATACCTGCGGTAATCGCGCCGTCGCCGATAATGCAGGCGGTACGGCGACCCTGGCCTTCGCGCTCTGCCGCCGCTGCCATACCCAGCCCGGCGCTGATTGAGGTTGAAGAGTGGCCAACGCTCAGCACGTCATATTCACTCTCGCCGCGCCACGGGAAAGGATGCAGGCCATTTTTCTGGCGGATGGTGCCGATGCGATCGCGGCGGCCGGTCAGAATTTTATGCGGATAGGCCTGATGACCAACATCCCATACCAGATGATCGAAAGGCGTGTTGTAGACGTAATGCAGCGCGACGGTCAGCTCGACCACGCCCAGACCCGAGGCGAAATGGCCGCTGGAGCGGCTAACGCTGTCCAGCAGGTATTGACGAAGTTCGTCGCACAGCGCCGGAAGCGACTCTTTCGGAAGAGAACGCAGCTCCTCAACGGTGCTTGCCTGCGCCAGTGTCGGGTATTTTGCAATATCAAAACTCATCAGAGACTCATTATGGAAGTTATTTGTCGCGTTCAATTACGAAGCTTGCCAGCGCCTGCAATGCTGTGGTGTCTAACGATTGCGCCGCAAGAATATCCAGTGCGCTCAGCGCTTGCTGGTGAAGCTCCCTGGCTTTTGCACGGGCGTTGTCCAGACCCATCAGCGACGGATAGGTGCTTTTCTCCAGTTCCTGGTCGGCACCCTGTTTTTTGCCGGTTACCGCGCTGTCGCCTACTACATCAAGAATATCGTCCTGTACCTGAAACGCGAGGCCGATAGCATCGGCATAGCGATCCAGCGCAGGCAGCGCAGCGCGTCCGCGCTCGCCTGCGGCTAAGGCGCCAAGGCGCACGGCGGCGCGGATCAGCGCCCCAGTTTTGTGACGATGGATCTGCTCCAGCTGTTCCAGCCCGACGCGCTGGCCTTCGGCCGCTAAATCAAGCGCCTGTCCTCCGCACATGCCCGCCACGCCGCTGGCGCGCGCCAGTTCACTTATCATCGCGATGCGGTTTGCGTCGCTGACGCCCGGCATCGGTTCATCGGCGAGAATGGAAAACGCCAGCGTTTGCAGCGCATCGCCTGCCAGTATCGCGGTATCTTCGCCATATTTAATATGGCAGGTTGGCTGACCGCGGCGTAACGCATCGTCATCCATCGCTGGTAGATCGTCATGAATCAGAGAGTAGGCGTGAATGCATTCAACAGCGGCGGCAGGTGCATCAAGGCTTACCGCATCCGCGTTAAGCATTTCGCCAGTGGCATAGACCAGAAAGGGGCGCAGACGTTTGCCGCCCAAGAGTGCCCCATAACGCATAGCGTTAACCAGAGGAGAACTCTGAAAGGGCAGTGGATCTAATAAGCGCGACAGCGCAGCGTTTACGCGTTCCGGGTAAACGCTCAGCAGGTGAGTAAAATCCATTAACTGTTTTCCGGCGTGAAAGCGCTCAAATCGGCGTCTTTATCATCGCTGAGCAGAATGCGTACGCGCTGCTCGGCCTGTTGTAAGGTTTGCTGACCGGTGCGCGCCAGCTGTACGCCGCGCTCAAACTCATTCAGCGCCTCTTCCAGCGGCAGCTCGCCGCTCTCCAGTCGGCTGACGATCTGCTCCAGCTGCTGTAAGGAGGTTTCAAAACTAGCGGGCTGTTCGGCTTTTTTCGGCATATTCAGTGTCGGCTCACGTGTAAGTCTTTATCTGGTAATCGGTCATGGTAGCGGAGAGCGTTTGATTAGCAAAATAATCAATGTGACTACGGTTGCAGAAGCAGTCATCTGACAAAGGTGATATACTCCCGCGCCTCGGATGCGGCTGCGCCCTTTAGCCCGCAATATTAGTGATTTTACCAGCTAAGTGCCGCGCGCTCGCACTTATTTGCCCAACGAATTCGTGTCGCCATGAAGTTTATCATCAAGTTATTTCCCGAAATCACCATCAAAAGCCAGTCAGTGCGACTGCGCTTTATTAAAATTCTCACCAGCAATATTCGCAACGTGCTGAAAACCGTTGGCGATGATATTGCCGTGGTTCGCCACTGGGATCACATCGAAGTCCGTTCGAAAGACGAAGGGCTGCGCGGCGTGATTGTTGATGAGCTGACCCGCATTCCCGGTATTCATCATGTGCTGTCGGTCGAAGATCGTGACTATACCGATGTGCACAACATCTTTGAGCAGACGCTGGCGCTGTACGGCGACAGCCTGCAAAACAAAAGTTTCTGCGTGCGCGTTAAACGCCGCGGTAAACATGAGTTTAGCTCGCAGGACGTAGAGCGCTACGTTGGCGGTGGCCTGAATCAGCATATCGCCAGTGCGAAAGTGCAGCTGAACAAGCCCGACGTCACCGTTCATCTCGAAATTGACGACGATCGGCTGCTGCTGATCACCGGACGCTATGAAGGTCTGGGCGGCTTCCCGATTGGGACGCAGGAAGATGTGCTGTCGTTGATCTCCGGCGGGTTTGACTCCGGTGTCTCCAGCTATATGCTGCTGCGCCGCGGCTGCCGCGTGCACTATTGCTTCTTTAACCTTGGCGGCGCGGCGCATGAAATCGGCGTGCGTCAGGTAGCACACTATATCTGGAACCGCTTCGGCCGCTCGCATCGCGTGCGTTTCGTGGCGATCAACTTCGAGCCGGTGGTGGGTGAGATTCTGGAGAAAGTGGATGACGGCCAGATGGGTGTGGTGCTGAAGCGCATGATGGTGCGCGCCGCCTCGATGGTCGCGGAGCGCTACGGTGTGCAGGCGCTGGTGACTGGCGAAGCGCTGGGCCAGGTTTCCAGCCAGACGCTGACCAACCTGCGCCTGATCGATAACGCTTCTGACACGCTGATCCTGCGCCCGCTGATCTCGCACGATAAAGAGCACATCATTAAGGTCGCGCGCGACATCGGCACCGAAGATTTTGCCCGTACCATGCCGGAGTATTGCGGCGTGATCTCAAAAAGCCCGACGGTGAAAGCGGTGAAGGCGAAGATTGAGGCCGAAGAGCAAAACTTTGACTTCACTATCCTGCAGCGCGTGGTGGAAGAGGCGAACAACGTCGACATCCGCGACATCGCCGAGCAGGCAGAAGAAGAGGTGGTGGAAGTCGAAACCGTTGACTCGTTCGGCGCTGAGGATGTGGTGCTGGATATTCGCGCCATCGACGAGCAGGAAGATAAGCCGCTGGCGCTGGAAGGCACCGAGGTGAAATCGCTGCCGTTCTACAAGCTGAGCACCCAGTTCGGCGACCTTGACCAGAGTAAAACCTGGCTGCTCTACTGCGATCGTGGCGTGATGAGTAAGCTTCAGGCGCTCTATCTGCACGAGCAGGGTTTCAAAAACGTGAAGGTTTATCGCCCGTAATGAAAAAGGCTGCGCTTAGTGCGCAGCCTTTATTATTCGCTGTAATCGTAAATGCCCGCAGCCAGCACCAGCTGAGATGCCACTTCCGCTGCTTTCTCTTTACCTGCCAGCAGATCAACCAGCTTCAGCGCAAAATCCATCGCCGTGCCCGGCCCCTGGCTGGTAAGCAGGTTGACGCGCGGATCCCACACGACGCGCCTTTCCATCCATTTCTCTGCCGGGATGGTCTCCTTTAAACCGGGAAAACCGGTCATATTGCCCACCGGAAAGAGGTCGTGGGGAACCAGCACGGTGCCCGCCGCTGCGCAGATGGCGGCAACAATGCGACCAGAAAGGTGGAACTGACGCACAGTTTCCACCAGTAACGGGCTGTCGCGGAAGGTTTCTGCGCCTTTCAGTCCGCCCGGCAGCACAATCGCGGCATAGTCATTATCCGCAACCTCCACCAGGGGCGCATCCGCCAGCAGGCGCACGCCGCGCGAGCAGACGATCTCTCGCGTGCCGTCGCTCTCTACGCTGGCGGTGACCACCTCCAGACCGCCACGCACCAGCAAATCAATGGTGGTGACGGCTTCGGTCTCTTCAGTGCCATGCGCGAGGCATACCAGAACTGGCGTGTTCGCGGTCATAGTGTGACTCCTTGCGTTTTACAAACTCATACAGGCGGGTATTCTCCGGCACGCTGATGCCCTGCGCGCGCGCGCGTCGCAGCAGAAAGCCGGTGATGTAATCGATCTCGGTCAGGCGCTGCGCACGGACGTCCTGCAACATAGATGAGGTGTTGGCCGCCGTGGTTTCAATTACGTTATAGACAATGTCTTTCAGGCTGTCGGCGGTGATGTGCTGGCCTTCGCGCTCCATGACCCAGCTTAGCTCCTGGCAGAGCTGGTCGATCTGCTCTGGCCAGGCGCGCAGCGCACCGTTCTGGCAGTCGTGCTCGACGGTCATTGGATTGATTACGCAGTTCACCGCCAGCTTGCGCCAGCAGGCGGCGGCAATATTGTCATGCCAGGCCACATCCGGCAGCGCGGCGTGCAGGATATCGGCAAGATCGCTCCAGGCGGCGCTTTTGCGGTTAGCGGGGCCGATATGGGTGATGCCGCTGGCGACATGCTTGATCACCGTGCCATCGCGCATTGCCGCGTGCGTGGTGATACCGCGCAGCAGCGGCTGGCTGAGGCCCTTAAGCTCATCCAGCGTGCCCATACCGTTATGCAGCAGCAGGATCGGGCAATCCTCCGACAGCACGCTCTGTAAGTTACGCACCGCGGGCGAAACCTGCGGCGCCTTAAGCGTAACCAGCAGCAGCTGGCTGTCGGCCAGAAACAGCGGATCGTTGGCGATAAAAGTGTTGTTGCTCACCTTGCCCTGATAATCAATGACGTTGACGGAGCAGTAGGGCTGCGGCACGCGCAGCCATCCCTGTACCTCATGGCCCTGGCGTGCAAGCGCTGAAAGCCAGATCTGTCCAATGGCCCCGCAACCCAACACGGTAATCTTCATACTGCCTCCCGTATCCGGGTTTATTGTTTGTTCTTTCATACACAGCGATAAGTATAGCGTCCTGCGCAGCCTGATTTTATTTAGCACGGCAAGACGCGTATTATGCATGTCACTTTAGCGTCAGGAGAAGAAGAGATGCCATCTTTCGATATCGTTTCAGAGATCGACATGCAGGAAGTCCGCAACGCGGTCGAAAATGCCAACCGTGAATTAACGACCCGCTTCGATTTTCGCAATGTGAGCGCCAGTTTTGAGCTCAACGAAAAGAATGAAACCATCAAGGTGACCAGCGAGTCCGATTTTCAGGTGAAACAGCTGGTGGATATGCTGCGTGAAAAGATGCTCAAGCGCGGCATTGAGGGCGCTGCGCTTGATATTCCTGAGGAGATCGAGCACAGCGGCAAGAGCTGGAGTGTTGATGCCAAAATGAAAAAGGGCATTGAGACTGAAGTGGCGAAGAAGATTGTTAAGCTGATTAAAGACAGCAAGATCAAGGTGCAGACGCAGATTCAGGGCGATTCGCTGCGCGTCACCGGTAAGTCGCGCGACGATTTGCAGAGCGCGATGGCGCTGGTGCGCGGCGGCAATCTTGGTCAGCCGTTCCAGTTTAAAAACTTCCGCGATTAATAACATTAAACCCGACGTAAGTCGGGTTTTTTGTCGTCTGTCATCCACACCTTTGCTTTAGTGCGGCCGCTCAGAAAGAAAGCCCACGTTTAGCTGCTTGCCAGCAGCGCCTCCAGCTCGGGGCGGCTGGTGACCTTACTGTCGATCTTGATATAGGCGCTTTTCTCTTCCGGCACGATCAGCACGGACGTCACGCCCGGCTGGGCTTTCAGCCGCTGTTCCAGATTTGGTACCGCCAGCGCATTATCGCTCAATACGATGCGCAGGCTGCTCACATAAGGCGGTTCCTGCATGGTCATGGCAACAAACAGCCAGATAGCCGCCACGATGGCACCGACCAGGAAAACCGTCTGCGCGTCGAAATGACCAAATACCCAACCGCCAAGACTGCCGCCAATCGCTACGCCGATAAACTGGCTGGTGGAGTAAAGCCCCATCGCCGTACCTTTATAGCCCGCAGGCGACTCCTTGCTGACCAGCGAGGGCAAAATCGCCTCCATCAGGTTAAAGGCAAAAAAGAACAGCTGCACGCCAATCACCAGCGTCCAGAAATGGCCTTCCGCGCCCCACAGCACAATCTCGGCGATAACAATCATGCCAACACAGGCGACGAAGACGCGCTTCATGCGGCGCTTCACTTCCGCATAAATAATAAAAGGCACCACGCCGACGAAGGCGATCAGCATGGTAACCAGATAGATCTTCCAGTGTTCGGCAGCGGGCAGACCCGCCTGCTCAAACTGGCCGGGCAGGGCGACGAAACTCGACATCAGCAGAATGTGCAGGCAGAGAATGCCGATGTTGAGCTTAACCAGGCGTGAATTGCCCAGCACCTTACGGAAACTGCCTTTCACCATGCCCGATTCGCGGTTCAGCACATGGCCGGGCGCGTTAGGCACCACCAGCAGCGTAATCACAATGCCCAGCGAGGCGAGAATGGCGATCATCCAGAACAGCGCGTGCAGGCCAAGCGCGTGAGTGACAATCGGACCGATCACCATCGCAATAGCGAAGGTGACGCCAAAGCTAATGCCGATAAACGCCATCGCTTTGGTACGGTTCTGCTCGCGGGTTAAATCAGAGAGCAGCGCCATTACAGCGGCGGCGATAGCGCCGGAACCCTGTAACGCGCGGCCGAGAATAATGCCCCAGATCGATGTCGTGCTGGCGGCGATGACGCTGCCGAGGACAAATAACAGCAGGCCGCCGACAATCAGCGGCTTACGTCCGATGCGGTCAGACATCAGTCCAAAAGGAATCTGAAAGATCGCCTGTGCCAGCCCGTAGATGCCAATCGCCAGGCCGATAAGCGTTTCACTTGCACCCTGAAGAGCCATGCCGTAGGTGGTTAATACCGGCAGGACCATAAACATGCCCAGCATTCGCAGGGAAAATACCGTACCCAAACCCCATGTGGCGCGAAGCTCCACCGGCGTCATTTTATTATCGTTCATTCCAACCTCTGTAAGTTTGCCGTCTGTATTTTAGGGAGCAGGGCAGGGCGGGTAAAACAATAGTGTTTAAGAAGTGGTAACAAAAAGAAAGGGCGCGAAATCGCGCCCTTAGTTTGCTATGTCAGTGCGGTATTACCACACGTAAGTCAGCAGGTCTTTTGAAGCCGGAGCCATAAAGTCGACTGACATCATCACGCTCAGTGCGGTGATGGCGACGATAGAGAAAACGAACAGCTTACGTGCCCAGACGCGATCGTTTGAGGTCTTGTAACCTGATAACGCCATTCCCAGCCACCACACGCTGACGGCAGCAGCAACCACGAGATACTTATAGCCCGCGTATCCGCCCAGCGACAGCATCAGCGTAGCAATCATAAACGCCAGAATGTAGAGCGTAATATGATTCTTCGCGACGGAGATGCCTTTTACCACCGGCAGAACCGGAATATTTGCCGCCTGGTAATCTTTAAAGCGGAAGATGGCAATCGCGTACGAATGCGGCATCTGCCACAGGCTAAAGATCGCCAGCAGGATCAGCGCGCCTGCGTCGAACTCATTGGTGACGGCACAGTAGCCGATCACCGGTGGCGCAGCGCCTGACAGGCTGCCAATCAGCGTCCCGTAAACGGAATGACGCTTCATGTACAGGCTGTAAACACCGACATAAACCACGAAGCCCATGACCGCCAGCCACATGGCCAGCGGGTTAGCACCAAAGTACAGCAACGCAAAGCCAGCAATACCCAGCGCGGTAGCATAAATCAGGCTTACTTTCGCGGAGATGAGGCCTTTAACCAGCACTCGATTCCTGGTTCTCTCCATCTTCACGTCGATATCGCGGTCGATCACGTTGTTGAAAACACAACCCGAGGCGACAACCAGCGATACGCCGATCAGCGAGACGAGAAACAGGGCGTAATCAATGCTGCCTTTCGAAGCCAGCAGAAATCCGCCGATCACAGAAATTAAATTCCCGAAGATAATTCCTGGTTTTGTTACTTGCAGGTATTGCTTAATCATTACGAGCGACTCTTTAGTGGGCCATCATGTTGTAGTTGAGGTTCCACATAATCCACAGCGAGCCAACCACGACGATCAGAATAATGACCGCCGAGAAGACGATGGCCACCATGTTCCAGCCGCCTTCAGACTTGCTGTCCAGATGCAGGAAGTACACCAGGTGAACCAGCACCTGAACCACTGCACAGACCAGCACTACACCCAGAATGGTGCCGTGTGATGCGCTGCCATCCATTACCATCCAGAACGGGATCGCCGTCAGGATGATAGAGAGGATGAAGCCAATCATGTAGGACTTCACGCTGCCGTGTGAGGCGCCATGTTCAGTTACAGAATGACTCATTACATGGCTCCCATCAGATAAACAACGGTAAACACGCAGATCCACACTACGTCCAGGAAGTGCCAGAACAGGCTCAGGCACATGATACGAGTACGGTTAGTTGATGTCAGACCACGCTTCGAGATCTGGAACATCAGGATCGCCATCCAGATCAGGCCTGAAGTAACGTGCAGACCGTGGGTTCCAACCAGCGTAAAGAAGCCAGACAGGAAGCCGCTGCGATCCGGGCCGAAGCCTTCAGCGATCAGATGATGGAACTCATAGATTTCCATGCCGATGAAGCCAGCACCAAACAGGAAGGTCAACGCCAGCCAGCCGATAACGGAGCCTTTGTTTTCCTTGTTCATGGCGATAACCGCCATGCCGTAGGTAATGGAGCTCAACAGCAGCAGGGCAGTTTCAACCAGAACAAACGGCAGTTCAAAGATGTCTTTACCTGCCGGGCCACCGGCAGTGCTGTTGACCATAACTGCATAGGTCGCAAACAGGGTTGCGAAGATAATGCAGTCACTCATCAGGTAGATCCAGAAGCCAAAGACTTTATTGGCTCCTGCATCGTGATGCCCATGCTCCGCATGGGCGTCGTGGTGGTGTTTTGTCAGAGTTTCAGTTGACATTATTTCAGACCCGCTTTGCTGATGTCGTCAAAGTGCTGCTTCTCGATCTTCTCGATCTCGACAACCGGAACGTAGTAGTCCACGTCTTCGTCGAAGCTCTTCACAATCCAGGTCACGATCATGCCCAGGAAGGAGAGGCCAGCCAGCCACCAGATATGCCAGATTGCGGCAAAACCGAATACCGTTGCGAAGGCAGCGATGACGATAGCCGCGCCGCTGTTCTTCGGCATATGAATCTCTTCATATTTCGCCGGCTGCTTGTACGCTTCGCCTTTCTCTTTCATTTCCCAGAACGCGTCGCGCTCGTGGATATGCGGGATAGTGGCAAAGTTGTAGAACGGCGGCGGTGAAGAGGTTGCCCACTCCAGCGTACGACCGCCCCACGGGTCACCGGTCAGATCGCGGTTCTGATGACGGTCACGCACAGAGACGTAGAACATGGTCAGCTGGCAAATGATACCGCAAGCGATCAGGCCTGCACCGACGGCTGCAATAACCAGCAGAGAGTGGAACTGCGGGTCGATATCCTGGCTCAGACGACGCGTCATACCCATGAAGCCCAGAACGTAGAGCGGCATAAAGGCAACGAAGAAGCCGATGATCCAGAACCAGAAGGCGCGTTTGCCCCAGGTTTCGTTCAGGGTAAAGCCGAAGGCTTTCGGGAACCAGTAGGTCACGCCAGCCATACAGCCGAATACCACGCCGCCGATGATGACGTTATGGAAGTGCGCAATCAGGAACAGGCTGTTGTGCAGCACGAAGTCCGCACCCGGCACCGCCAGCAGCACGCCGGTCATACCACCGACAGAGAAGGTGACCAGGAAGCCTACGGTCCACAGCATGGCAGAGTGCATCACGATGCGGCCCTGGTACATGGTGAACAGCCAGTTGAAGATTTTCACGCCGGTCGGAATCGCGATGATCATCGTCATGATGCCGAAGAAGGCGTTAACGTTCGCGCCCGCACCCATGGTGAAGAAGTGGTGCAGCCAGACGATGAACGACAGCACGGTAATGGCGATGGTCGCCCACACCAGCGAGGTATAGCCAAACAGACGTTTTTTCGAGAAGGTCGCAGTGACTTCAGAGAAGACGCCGAACACCGGCAGAACAAGGATATAGACTTCCGGATGACCCCAAACCCAGATCAGGTTGACGTACATCATCATGTTACCGCCCATATCATTGGTAAAGAAATGGAAGCCAAGGTAACGATCAAGCGTCAACAGCGCCAGGGTCACGGTCAGAACCGGGAACGCGGCGATAATCAGGACGTTGGTGCAAAGAGAAGCCCAGGTAAACACCGGCATTTTGAACAGGTCCATGCCCGGCGCACGCATCTTCAGAATGGTTACGAAGAAGTTGATGCCGGTCAGCGTGGTCCCGATACCGGAAAGCTGGAGACTCCAGATCCAGTAATCGACCCCGACGCCAGGACTGTACTCCGCGCCCGACAGCGGCGGATAGGCCAGCCAGCCGGTCTGTGCGAACTCGCCCACGCCCAGCGACAGGTTAACCAGGATCACACCGACCGCGGTAAACCAGAAGCTCAGGTTGTTCAGGAACGGGAAGGCAACGTCGCGCGCGCCGATTTGCAGCGGCACCGCGATGTTCATCAGACCCACGACAAAAGGCATCGCCACGAAGAAGATCATAATCACGCCGTGCGCGGTAAAGATCTGGTCGTAGTGATGCGGCGGGAGTATGCCGGCTTCCCCGGCGGAAGCCATGACCTGCTGGGTACGCATCATGATGGCATCGGCGAAGCCGCGCAGCAGCATGACGAACGCCATGATGATGTACATGATACCCAGTTTTTTATGGTCGACGGAGGTGAGCCATTCAGACCACAGGTACTGCCATTTACCAAAGTAGGTTAGGGCAGCGATGATTGCCAGACCACCAATGATGATCCCGGCAACCGTAACCATGATAATCGGCTCATGGTACGGCACTGCATCCAGTGTTAATTTTCCGAACATCGTATTATTCCTCGGCTCCCGCGGAAGCGGTGTGACTCATGTCCATGCCTTCGTGCTGAGACATGTCCATCTTCCCGTGGCTGGTCATGAACTTAGCGATGACTTGCTTGAACAGTTCAGGATTCGCTGAAGAGAAATATTCCACCGGATGATTTTCGCTTGGTACGGCGACTTTCTCGAAATCTTCCATAGTGGTCAGCGTGTTAGGCGCCGCTTTAACTTTGGCGACCCACTGCTGGAACTCCGCATCGTCCTTGGTTGCAATGGCTTTGAACTTCATACCAGAGAAACCTCGACCACTGAAGTTCGAGGAAATACCGTCGAACGTTCCTGGCTCATTGGCGATCAGGTGCAGTTTGGTCTGCATGCCCGCCATGGCGTAGATCTGGCTGCCGAGCGTCGGAATAAAGAAGGAGTTCATAACGGAGTTAGAGGTAATTTTGAAGCTCACCGGCGTGTTAGCCGGGAAAGCGATCTGGTTAACGGTGGCAATACCCTGTTCCGGGTAGATAAACAACCATTTCCAGTCCAGCGCCACCACTTGGATCTCAACCGGTTTCACGTCAGAGGCCAGCGGTTTGCTCGGCTCCAGCGCGTGGGTTGATTTCCAGGTCAGCACGCCGAGGAAGAGAATGATCAGGATCGGAATGGTCCAGACCACGGCTTCGACTTTGTTAGAGTGCGACCAGTTGGGGCTGTACTTCGCTTCAGTGTTGGATGCACGATATTTCCATGCAAACACCACCGCCATCAAGATTGCCGGAATAACGACGATCATCATTAAGCCGAAGGCTGTCAGAATCAACGAACGTTGCTCAAGTGCAATCTGTCCCTTGGGATTTAACAACGCATTATCGCAGCCACTCATTAACAAAGTGCCTGCGATTAATGACAAAATCCCCAAACTTTTATTGTATTTCCTGAGTCTCATTTAACGACCTCAATGACAAAGGGCTTATTGTCGTTTAAGTGTGCGCGCATTTTACGGGAAGGTTTATGCAGTGTAAACCAGCATAAGGATGTGTCAGCAGCGTGTTGACACCTTTTGCTAAGGGTGTCACAGATGTTGCCTGGGGTGACAAATTATTAACTGCGACAAGCAGTTGAGACTAATATAACAAAAACCGATGAAAGTATCCTTAAAGAAAACAGGGAAAGAATAAACCTTACCTTTAGTGCTCAATTCTTTAACAAATCTGCATCATTTGTGTGATGGAATTTATACAAGATAATTGCTCACCGGTTTTTAATATATTTGCTCAGCGCGAAATTTTAGCCCTTATTATTTTCAGGAAAATAACACGCGATGACAAAATTTAACTTTCGTCATTTGTAAAGGTGGCCTAATACAAATTTTTTCGCCGCCCGTGCAGATTACATTATCAGGCGGTTTTTACCGCTGCGTTTTTCCGCAAAGCCAGATAATCGAGTGTGACACCGCCACACACCGCCAGCGCCAGTAATACCATGCCCATTTCAAACAGCCCGGTTAATGCAGAGCCTGGCTGCCATACCTCCAGCGCCTGTAAAGCCAGCGCTGCCAGCCATAAAGCGATAAGGCCGCATCCTGTGTAAAACAGACGCGTGGTCCAGCGGTAACCCGCGGCAAATTGGGTACGGGGCAGAAAACCGTCACTGTTCTGCGCGGCATTAAGCGTCTCGCGGCAGAGTATTAGCAGCAGCAGGCCTGGCAGTGCCGCCAGCACGGTAAAGGCATAAAAGGTCGGCCAGCCCCAAAGCTCAACCAGCCAGCCCGCCGCAGGACCTACGTAGACGCGGCCCACCGCTGAAAGCGCGGAGAGCAGGGCAAACTGCGTCGCGGAAAACGATTTATTACACAGCGTCATCAGCAGCGCGACGAAAGCCGCTGTGCCCATGCCGCCGCACAGGTTTTCGACAAACACAGCGCTGGCCATGCTCCATAAATGTTGTGGCGTGACCGCCAGCAGCCAGTAGGCGAAATTTGAGACTGCCTGAAGCACACCGAAAATCATCAGCGCGCGGAACAGGCTGAGGCGCTGCATCAGCACGCCGCCGTAAAGCGCACCAATAATGGTTGCCAGCAGGCCAAGCGTTTTGTTTACCAGCCCGACGTCACCGGCGTTGAAACCGACGCCACGGATCAAAAAGGTGGTGGTCAGCGAGGCGGCAAAAGCGTCGCCCAGCTTATAAAGAACAATCAGCGTGATGAGCAGCCAGGCATTGTTACGCTGAAAAAAGTCTTTAAGCGGCAGCGAGACAGCATCGCGGAGCGAATGTGGCGTGGTGGCACGCGTGTCAGGCTCTTGCGCCATTAAAGTAGCAATAAGCGCGGGAAGCAGCAGCAGCGCCATTAGCCAGTAGGTCGACTGCCAGCCGAGATAACGATCTGCCAGCCACAGCGCCAGACCGCCAGAAATTAACATCGCCAGACGATAGCCCAGAACAGTGATAGCCGCGCCGCTGCCGCGCTCTTCCGGCGGCAGCACATCGGTCTTCCAGGCGTCAAAAACAATATCCTGCGAGGCGGAGCAAAAGGCCACCAGCACTGCCAGCGCGGCCAGCAGCGTCAGGTCGCGGCCAGGCTGCATAAAGCCCATCGCCACAATCCCGACAATCAGCGCCAGCTGCGTCAGCAGCAGCCAGCCGCGACGCCGTCCGAGAAAGGGTGGCGTGAAGCGGTCCATGACCGGTGCCCAGAGAAACTTAAAAACGTAAGCCTGACCAACAAGCGAGAAAAAACCGATCGTTTTCAGGTCTACATTCTCAATCGTCATCCATGCCTGCAGCGTGCCGGCGGTCAATGCCAGCGGCAAGCCGGAAGCAAAGCCAAGCAGCAGTAAGACGGCGGCGTTTCGTTGCGTAAAAATGCGGAGATAATGATTCATGCTGACCCTGAAGCGATGCCCGGCGTCTTGCCGGGCATTATGTGCGGCGGATTAGTGCGCGTTCTGCTTGATGAAGTTGTTGATGCTGGTGTCCTGCGCCATGTCGGCAATGACATCACCTAGCGTCGCGTTTACGGCCTTGGTGATCTTCTCGTTGTTCGCGTTGAATGCGCCTTCTACGCTGTAGGTCTGACGATAGTTTTTCACCTGCTTATTGCCATTTTTCGCTGTAGCGATGATAGAGATATCGGCTTTGGTCGTGATGCTGTAGCGCACATTGCCCTGGGTAACGTCTGCATAGAGGTTATTCACGACAATCTGCAAATCGACAGCGCCTTCAGGCCCAATCATGTAGCCGCGTGCGGTCATTTGCTTCTCCAGCACTTCCTGCAGCAGGAAGCGCAGGTCGCGCGACGGGGTCAACGTAACCAGCTGACCGTCACGATTGACTTTTGCCAGCGCCTGGTCGCTGCGCTGATCCGCACCGTTGATACTGACGGTCACGCCCATCAGGCTGGGGTCCTGCTGTGGCAGCTGGATTTTTGGCTGGATGGTTAACGTATTGCTGTTAGTGGCGCAGCCGGCCAAAATGAACGCAGCCAGCAGGGGAAATAACAGTTTTTTCAACATGCTTATTCTCATTAATGTTGTGGGTTGGTTTGCAAAAACTGCGGCCATCATAGCATTGCGCGGCAGTGAAAAAAGCCCTCAACGCGGTGAAATTGATTGTAAAAGCCTTTTTCGGAACCATTGAAAAACTGAATGTTGATTCCGGCTTTCGCTGCGTTATGATGCCGCCTGATTTAGAGAGCGACAGAAATATTTTCACACATTTGTACGGATGCGTCTGAAAACCTACTAATATTTAACCAGATGGGGCACAGCGCTCGCCATTGAGGAAAGAGACAATGATCCGCGAACAAATTGAAGAGAAGCTGCGCCTGGCTTTCCAGCCGGCACATCTGGAAGTGCATGACGAAAGTTATCGCCACAATGTGCCTGCGGGTTCGGAAAGCCATTTTAAAGTCGTGATAGTCAGCGATCTTTTCGCTGGTCAACGCTTTCTGGCGCGCCACCGCGCTATATATGGTGAGCTCGCCGCTGAACTGGCGGGCAGCGTGCATGCGCTGGCGTTGCATACCTACACTTTAAAAGAGTGGGAAGGGTTACAGGATACTGTGCTTGCCTCTCCCAACTGCCGCGGTGCCGGCACCCTCGCCTGAAATCCTCTCTTTTTGAAAACGGCCTGCGGGCCGTTTTTCTTCTCTGTTTCGCAATAAACGCGATCTGCGGCGCAAAAAAGCAACAAAACTGTTAAAAAGCGGTGAGTTTACAGCCTCGACTCACCAGAGCGATGCCGCTATAATGCGGCGTCTATTTTTCCGGAATGTCTTCGGGACGCTTCTGGTGACAGGGATCAGGTTCTCTTAATGGAAGCCGTCCCGGTTGTTGGATACGGCGCATTACATAATGTGTGGTGTCTGAAGTTGACCGAGCACGCGATTTTTTGAGGTAACAAGATGACAGTTTCAGTAGAAACCACTCAGGGTCTGGGCCGTCGCATTACGATTACTGTTGCAGCTGACAGCATCGAAAGCGCAGTAAAGAAAGAACTGGTGGAAGTGGCGAAAAAAGTCCGTATCGATGGTTTCCGTAAAGGCAAAGTGCCGGCCAATATCATCGCACAGCGCTACGGCGCTTCTGTTCGCCAGGACGTGCTGGGCGAGCTGATGACGCGCAACTTCGTTGACGCCATCATCAAAGAAAAAATCAACCCGGCTGGCGCACCAAATTATGTGCCGGGCGAGTATAAAGAAGGTGAAGATTTCACCTACGCCGTTGAGTTCGAAGTTTACCCGGAAGTTGAACTGCAGGGTCTGGACAGCATCGAAGTCGAAAAACCGCTGGTTGAAGTCACTGAAGCTGACGTTGACACCATGCTGGACACCCTGCGCAAGCAGCAGGCGAACTGGAAAGAGAGCGATGCAGCCGCTACGGCTGAAGATCGCGCTACCATCGACTTCAGCGGTTCTGTAGACGGCGAAGAGTTTGAAGGCGGCAAAGCCTCTGACTTCGTGCTGGCCATGGGCCAGGGCCGCATGATCCCGGGCTTTGAAGAAGGCATCGTCGGTCATAAAGCGGGCGAGACTTTCACCATCGACGTGAAATTCCCGGAAGACTACCACGCGGAAAACCTGAAAGGGAAAGACGCGAAGTTCGAGATCGTGCTGAAGAAAGTTGAAACGCGCGAACTGCCGGAGCTGACTGAAGAGTTCATCAAGCGTTTCGGCGTGGAAGATGGTTCAGTTGAAGGCCTGCGTGCTGAAGTACGTAAAAATATGGATCGCGAGCTGAAAGGCGCCATCCGTAACCGCGTGAAAACCCAGGCGATCGACGGTCTGGTAAAAGCTAACGAAATCGACGTGCCGGCTGCGCTGATCGACAGCGAAATCGACGTTCTGCGTCGTCAGGCTGCACAGCGTTTCGGTGGCAACGAGAAGCAAGCGCTGGAACTGCCGCGCGAGCTGTTCGAAGAGCAGGCGAAACGCCGTGTTATCGTTGGTCTGCTGCTGGGCGAAGTGATTCGTACCCACGAGCTGAAAGCTGACGAAGCTCGCGTTAGCGCGCTGATCGAAGAGATGGCTTCTGCGTATGAAGATCCGCAGGAAGTGGTCGAGTTCTACAGCAAAAACAACGAGCTGATGAACAACATGCGCAACGTTGCGCTGGAAGAGCAGGCCGTCGAAGCCGTTCTGGAAAAAGCCAAAGTGACTGAGAAAGCGACCAGCTTCCAGGAACTGATGAATCAGACCACTGCTGCCTGATTGCTGAATTAACCAGAAATGCTAAGCCCGCGACTGCAAGGTCGCGGGCTTTTTTTGTTTTTCCGGCACGCTCTTCTCTCTGGGCGCGCTATTCGTCTAATTAATCGGCAAATTATTCACGTTGCGCTTTTTCCCGGTTAGCGAATAGAGAAAAGGTTGTTATGCTTGAAACAACTGGGCAGCATCCCCAGATTGAAGGAGTATGCAAAAGACAGTTAGACTGACTGATTAACCGTCCTTGAAGGTGTCGGAAACGGAGTTGAGCAGCATAGCGCTGGCTCGCTCCAGAGAAATCGGTACAGAATGTTGCCAATGAACTATATCCAGGAGACGGTAATGTCATACAGTGGCGATCGTGAATTTACTGCGCCGCGCAATGCGCTGGTGCCTATGGTGGTTGAACAGACTTCACGCGGCGAGCGTTCCTACGACATCTATTCCCGCCTGCTCAAAGAGCGCGTTATCTTCCTGACGGGTCAGGTTGAAGATCACATGGCCAATCTGATCGTGGCGCAGATGCTGTTTCTGGAAGCGGAAAACCCTGAGAAAGATATTTATCTCTATATTAACTCCCCTGGCGGCGTGATCACTGCGGGCATGTCGATTTACGACACCATGAAGTTCATCAAGCCAGATGTCAGCACCATTTGTATGGGCCAGGCCTGTTCAATGGGCGCATTCCTGCTGACAGCGGGTACCAAGGGCAAACGCTTCTGCCTGCCGAACTCACGCGTGATGATCCATCAGCCGCTGGGCGGCTATCAGGGTCAGGCTACCGACATTGAAATTCATGCGAAAGAGATCCTGAAAGTGAAGCAGCGCATGAACGAGCTGATGGCGGAGCACACCGGCAAGTCGCTGGAAGAAATTGAGCGCGATACCGAGCGCGACCGTTTCCTCTCTGCGAATGAAGCGGTAGAGTATGGATTAGTCGACTCTGTCCTGACGCATCGCGAATAAGACTCATCTGCCCGGCTCCTTACGCTATAGTTACTGGGATACGGGTTTGAGTTGAATGAATATTGGCCGTGTCTGCACGGCCTGCGCCGTACGCCAGTATGGCCTGAGAACAAGAAGAGGTTAACTGATGACAGATAAGCGCAAAGACGGTTCAGGTAAGTTGCTGTACTGCTCTTTCTGCGGCAAAAGCCAGCATGAAGTGCGTAAGCTGATTGCCGGGCCGTCAGTGTATATCTGCGACGAATGTGTCGATCTGTGTAATGACATCATTCGCGAAGAGATAAAAGAAGTTGCCCCGCATCGCGAACGTAGCGCGCTGCCTACGCCGCACGAAATCCGCCATCACCTCGATGATTATGTTATCGGCCAGGAAAAGGCGAAAAAAGTGCTGGCAGTGGCGGTGTACAACCACTACAAACGCCTGCGCAACGGCGATACCAGCAACGGTATTGAACTGGGCAAAAGTAACATTCTGCTGATTGGCCCAACCGGCAGCGGTAAAACTCTGCTGGCAGAAACGCTGGCGCGTCTACTGGATGTGCCTTTCACCATGGCTGACGCGACCACGCTGACCGAAGCGGGCTACGTGGGCGAAGACGTGGAGAACATCATCCAGAAACTGCTGCAGAAATGCGACTATGACGTGCAGAAAGCGCAGCGCGGCATTGTTTACATCGATGAGATTGATAAAATCTCGCGTAAATCGGATAACCCCTCCATTACGCGCGATGTGTCCGGTGAAGGCGTGCAGCAGGCGCTGCTGAAGCTGATCGAAGGTACCGTTGCCGCTGTTCCGCCGCAGGGCGGCCGCAAGCATCCGCAGCAGGAGTTTTTGCAGGTTGATACCTCGAAAATTCTGTTTATCTGCGGCGGTGCTTTCGCGGGCCTGGATAAAGTGATCTCGCAGCGTGTAGAAACTGGCTCCGGCATCGGCTTTGGCGCCACGGTGAAAGGCAAATCGCAGAAAGCGACCGAAGGCGAGCTGCTGTCGCAGGTGGAACCTGAAGATCTGATCAAATTTGGTCTGATTCCGGAATTCATCGGTCGTCTGCCGGTCGTTGCTACGCTGAACGAGTTGAGTGAAGAGGCGCTTATCCAGATCCTGCGCGAGCCGAAGAACGCCCTGACCAAACAGTACCAGGCGTTGTTCAACCTGGAAGGCGTTGAGCTGGAGTTCCGCGACGAAGCCCTGACCGCGATCGCCAAAAAGGCGATGTCGCGCAAGACCGGTGCGCGCGGCCTGCGTTCCATCGTTGAAGGCGCGCTGCTGGAAACCATGTATGACCTGCCTTCTATGGAAGACGTGGAAAAAGTGGTGATTGACGAGTCGGTCATCGACGGTCAGTCCGAGCCAATGCTCATCTACGGCAAGCACGAAGCCCAGGCGTCTGGCGAATAATTCACCACAGCAAGGGTGTTGATATTATTAAAAAAGGGGAAAATTCTTTCCCCTTTTATTTTTCTCGCTCTCATGACGTTGAATGTCGAACGATCATCCCCATATACTCATAATCCTGTGGGTTTAACTGCACATTCCTGCATTTGCGGTGCCCATCACCTGGCGGACACTAACTAAGAGAGAGCTCTATGAATCCTGAGCGTTCTGAACGCATTGAAATCCCCGTGTTGCCTCTGCGCGACGTGGTGGTTTATCCGCACATGGTAATTCCGTTGTTTGTTGGTCGGGAAAAATCGATTCGTTGCCTGGAAGCGGCGATGGATCATGACAAGAAGATCATGCTGGTTGCCCAGAAAGAGGCGTCAACGGATGAACCTGGCATTAACGATCTCTTCTCTGTAGGGACCGTAGCCTCTGTATTGCAGATGCTGAAACTGCCTGACGGCACAGTTAAAGTTCTGGTCGAAGGTTTACAGCGCGCGCATATCACCACGCTGGCAGATAACGGCGACCATTTTACCGCACAGGCGGAATACCTGATCTCGCCGGAAATCGAAGAGCGCGAGCAGGAAGTGCTGGTGCGCACGGCGATCAATCAGTTCGAAGGCTATATCAAGCTGAACAAAAAGATCCCGCCGGAAGTGCTGACCTCGCTGAACAACATTGACGATGCGGCGCGTCTGGCCGACACCGTTGCGGCGCATATGCCGTTAAAGTTAGCGGATAAACAATCGGTGCTGGAGATGTCAGACGTCAATGAGCGTCTGGAATATCTGATGGCGATGATGGAATCTGAAATCGATCTGCTGCAGGTTGAGAAGCGCATTCGCAACCGCGTGAAAAAGCAGATGGAGAAGAGCCAGCGCGAGTACTACCTGAATGAGCAGATGAAGGCCATTCAGAAAGAACTGGGCGAAATGGACGACGTACCGGATGAGTACGAAGCCCTGAAGCGCAAAATCGACGCGGCCAAAATGCCAGCCGAAGCGCGTGAAAAAGCCGAAGCCGAGCTGCAAAAATTAAAAATGATGTCGCCGATGTCTGCCGAAGCGACGGTGGTGCGCGGCTATATCGACTGGATGGTTCAGGTTCCGTGGAACGCGCGCAGCAAGGTGAAAAAAGACCTGCGCAAAGCCCAGGAGACGCTGGATACCGACCATTATGGTCTGGAGCGCGTTAAAGACCGCATCCTTGAATACCTCGCTGTTCAGAGCCGCGTCAGCAAAATCAAAGGCCCGATTCTCTGTCTGGTGGGACCGCCGGGCGTGGGTAAAACCTCGCTGGGTCAGTCTATTGCCAAAGCGACCGGCCGTAAGTACGTGCGCATGGCGCTGGGTGGCGTACGTGACGAAGCGGAAATCCGTGGTCACCGTCGTACCTACATCGGTTCGATGCCGGGCAAACTGATTCAGAAAATGGCAAAAGTCGGGGTGAAAAACCCGCTGTTCCTGCTGGATGAGATTGACAAAATGTCATCTGACATGCGCGGCGATCCGGCTTCTGCGCTGCTGGAAGTCCTTGATCCTGAACAGAACATCGCTTTCAACGATCACTACCTCGAAGTGGATTACGATCTCTCCGATGTGATGTTCGTGGCAACCTCTAACTCCATGAATATCCCGGCACCGCTGCTGGATCGTATGGAGGTGATTCGCCTCTCCGGTTATACCGAAGATGAGAAGCTCAATATTGCTAAGCAGCACTTGCTGCCGAAGCAGATTGAACGTAACGCTCTGAAAGAGAGCGAAATCACGGTTGAAGACAGCGCAATCGTCGGCATCATTCGCTACTACACCCGCGAAGCGGGCGTGCGTAGCCTGGAGCGCGAACTGTCGAAGCTGTGCCGTAAGGCGGTGAAAACGCTGCTGCTGAATAAAGAGCAGAAGCACATCACCATCAATGGCGAGAACCTTAAGGATTACCTGGGCGTACAGCGCTTTGACTATGGCCGTGCCGAAAGCGAAAACCGCGTCGGCCAGGTGACTGGCCTGGCGTGGACAGAAGTGGGCGGCGATCTGCTGACCATCGAAACCGCCTGTGTGCCGGGTAAAGGCAAACTGACCTACACCGGCTCGCTCGGCGAGGTCATGCAGGAGTCGATCCAGGCGGCACTGACCGTGGTGCGTGCACGCGCTGAGAAGCTGGGCATTAATGGCGACTTTTACGAGAAGCGTGATATTCACGTTCACGTACCGGAAGGTGCAACGCCGAAAGATGGCCCGAGCGCAGGTATCGCAATGTGTACCGCGCTGGTTTCTTGTCTGACCGGCAACCCGGTGCGCTCCAGCGTGGCGATGACCGGCGAGATTACGCTGCGCGGACAGGTACTGCCAATCGGTGGCCTGAAAGAGAAGCTGCTGGCGGCGCATCGTGGTGGCATTAAAGTCGTGCTGATCCCGGACGATAACAAACGCGACCTGGAAGAGATTCCGGCCAATGTTATCGCCGATCTGGAAATTCACCCGGTAAAGCGCATTGAAGAAGTATTAAGCCTTGCGCTGGAAAATGCCCCTTACGGTATGCAGGTTGCGACCGCTAAATAGTGATTAGCGACATAAAGCATTAAAAAGCGAAGCTGGCAGGCCAATGAGCGCTTGCCAGCTTTTTTTAGTGCCGCTACTTTAGGGGGCTGCGGAAACAGCGATTAAGATGAATTCCGTTGTTTCGGCTTAACAGGCTTGATATAACGTGCTGCGCATTCGTATCCGCCAGGACGCGCGGATGTGAAATGAAATAATAAAAGAGGGGATGAAGAGAGTGAATAAATCACAGTTGATCGACAAAATTGCTGCAGACGCTGATATTTCTAAAGCAGCAGCGGGACGTGTTTTAGACGCATTCACCAGTTCTGTTTCTGACGCGCTGAAAGGCGGTGACGAAGTGGCTCTGGTGGGCTTTGGCACTTTCTCTGTACGCGAGCGTGCCGCACGTACCGGCCGTAACCCGCAGACTGGCAAAGAAATCACCATTGCCGCAGGTAAAGTACCGGGCTTCCGCGCCGGTAAAGCGCTGAAAGACGCTGTCAACGCATGACAACGCACCCGTCCACAGAAGCATTTTCTTCCGTGGACTAGAGGACGGTTCATGCGTTCTCATGTAACATACGGGCACATCAAATTTGATGTGCCTTTTTTATTCGGATCCGGGGATAAATCGCTGTAAGACTTGTCTCAACAGGAGTGAAGCTGCCAGGCTAAATGGCAGTTGCGTAACGGCCTTTATCCGACAGGCGTTGCGCCCGAGATTGATATCCACACTACAGCGGAGCGTTGTCATACCATGATGGACAATTTACGCGCGGCGTCGAATCATGTCGTGCTCAAGGTTATTTTGGGGTTGATTATTCTCTCCTTCGTGCTGACCGGCGTTGGCAGCTATCTGACAGGTGGCGGCGGTGATTACGCGGCAAAAGTCAACGGACAGGAGATCAGCCGCGCGCAGTTAGACCAGGCGTTCAACAACGAACGCAGCCAGCAGCAGCAGATGCTGGGCGACCAGTTCTCACAGCTTGCTGGCAATGACGGCTTTATGCAGCAGATGCGTCAGCGGGCGCTGTCACAGCTGGTGGATCAGGCGCTGCTGGACCAGTACATCAACGACCTCCATATCAGTATCAGCGACGATCAGGTTAAGCAGGCGATCTTCGCCCAGCAGGCCTTCCAGACCAACGGTAAATTCGATAACGCTAAATATAATGCGCTGCTCAGCAATGCGGGCCTGACCGCCGATCGCTATGCAGAAGGTCTGCGTAAACAGCTGGCAAACCAGCAGTTGATCAACGCCGTGGCCAATACTGACTTTATGCTGAAAGGCGAAACCAGCAAGCTGGTCGATCTGGTTTCGCAGAAGCGCGATATTCGTCAGGCAACTATTGACGTCAACGCGCTGGCAGCCAAACAAACCGTGACTGAAGAAGAGATTGCACAGCACTATCAGCAGCATAAAAGCGATTTGATGGCGCCGGAGCAGTTCCGCGTCAGCTATATCAAAATGGATGCTGCCAGCCTGCAAACAAGCGTCAGCGATGCAGATATCCAGAGCTGGTACGACCAACATAAAGCGGACTACACCCAGCCGCAGCGCAACCGCTACAGCGTTATCCAGACAAAAACTGAAGCGGACGCCAGCGCTGTGCTGGAACAGCTGAAAGGCGGCGCAGATTTTGCCGCACTGGCGAAAAGCAAATCCATTGACCCTATCTCTGCGCGTAAAGGCGGCGATATGGGCTGGCTGGAACCGGCTACCACGCCGGATGAGCTGAAAAATGCTGGGCTAACGCAAAAAGGCCAGCTTTCTGGCGTGATCAAATCTTCTGTTGGCTTTTTGGTGGTGCGTCTGGACGATCTCCAGCCGGAGCAGATCAAGCCGCTGGCTGAAGTGCTTGATGCCGTCGCTGATAAAGCGAAGCAGGAGAAAGCGGTCGATGCCTTCTACCAGCAGCAGCAGAAAGTGAGCGAAGCAGCAAGCAACGATAATGAGTCGCTGGCGGGTGCCGCACAGGTTTCAGGTCTGAAAGTGGTTGAAACCGGCTGGTTCAGCCGCGACAGCGTGCCGCAGGAGCTGAATTTTGACGCAGTGAAAAATGCGGTGTTTAACGGTGGCCTGACGGGTCAGAATGGTGCGCCGGGCAATAACTCTGACGTTATTACCGTTGATGGCGACCGTGCCTTCGTGCTGCGTATCAGCGAGCATAAGCCCGAAGCGGTAAAACCGCTGGATGAGGTGAAAGCGCAGATTACCGACACGCTGAAGCATGAAAAAGCGGTGCAGCAGGCTAAGGCGCAGGCGGACAAACTGCTGGCCGATCTCAATGCGGGCAAGCTGGATGCGCTGAGCGCAGCAGGCCTGGCGCTAAGCGCCAGCAAAACCGTCGATCGCAACAGTCAGGACCCCGTCGCACAGACGGCGTTCAATCTGCCGCAGCCGGTTAACGGCAAAGCATCCTGGGGCGTGAGCGAAGATATGCACGGCAATGTGGTACTGGTTGCGCTGGATAAAGTCAGCACCGGTACGCTGCCGCAAGAGCAGGTCGACGAAATGATTAAGGGCATGACGCAGAACAATGCGCAGCTGGCGTTTGAAGCGCTGCTGACGAACCTGCGTAAAGAGGCCAAAATCAAATACGGCGCAGCCGCACAAATGCAGTAACGCTCGCAAAATTTTGTTTTGCAGTGAAAATTATAAAGGCCGCTTGCGCGGCCTTTTCCATTCCTGCGCTTTGCCTTTTGAGGCCTGACGTCATCTCTGTCACGCTGTGTTTGCTGTTAAACACAAGGAGAAACACAGCATGGCTAAGTCATTATTATCAGCAGTTTATTTCAGCTTAGCGCTTGGCGGCGCGCTCTGTAACCCCAGCCTGTCGGCGGCGGAAACCGCTACCGAAACCAAAGTAGAGCAGGTCGCTCAACCCCAGGGCGAACAAATCAGCATCAACGAGGCAACGGCGGAACAGCTGTCGGCGATTATGAACGGGGTCGGCCTGAAGAAGGCACAGGCCATTGTCAGTTATCGCGAGCAGTATGGTCCTTTTACCGCCATCGAGCAGCTAAAGGAGGTGCCGGGCATTGGCAACTCACTGGTGGAACGTAACGCCGGAAGGCTGAAACTGTGAGCTGATGCGCAACCCTGACGCTTTTCCCGCACGGTGAAAAGGCTTTTGCTACGCTGAAGAGGTCCAACCAGTTAGACCCTAAAGCGACAGGAGATGTCAGGCATGCATACCACAATTAAAGTTCGCGGCTATCACCTTGATGTGTACCAGCACGTCAACAATGCACGCTATCTGGAATTTCTCGAAGAGGCGCGCTGGCAGTGGCTGGAAGAGGTTAATGCCTTCAACTGGCTGAAAGAGCAGCAGCTCGCATTTGTGGTCGTCAATATTAATATCAACTATCGTCGCCCGGCGGTGCTGGGCGACGTGCTGGCTATTGATAGCGAAATGAAACAGCTCAACGGCAAGAGCGGCATGATTGCGCAGCGTGTGGTGCTGGCGGGAAGCGACACCGTGGTCGCGGATGCGGCGCTTACCTTTGTCTGCATCGATCTGCGCACGCAGAAAGCGGTGGCGCTGGATGGGGAACTACGTGCCCGGCTGGAGGCGTTCTCACCTGAGTAAGGTAGCGCGGCGCAATAAACAAGCGCCGCACCAGCCTCATGCCAGGCCGCTTTTACGCTTCATCGCCGCCATCACACCGTCGCGGTCGCTGAGATAGTCGTTCAGACCGCGCGCGCGCAGGTGGCAGGCGGCACACTCGCCACAGCCGTCGCCTTTTATGCCGTTATAGCAGGTCAGCGTCTCTTCACGCACCAGCGTCAGGCTCTGCCAGTAATCGGCCAGCGCCCAGGTTTCAGCCTTATTGAGCCACATCAGCGGGGTGTCGAAACGCACCTCGCGCGCCATACCCAGCGTGACAGCATGGTTCAACGCTTTCACGAACTCATCGCGACAATCGGGATAACCGGAAAAGTCGGTTTCGCAGACGCCGGTGATCACCGCTTCCGCTTCAACCTGATACGCATAAACCGAGGCCAGCGTCAGGAACAGGATGTTGCGTCCTGGCACAAAGGTACTTGGCAGGCCGCTGGCGCTGGCATCGTAGGAGGGCACCGGAATATTGTCGCGAGTCAGGCTGCTGACCGCCAGTTCGTTAAGCAGGGTAACGTCGAGTACTTTGTGGGCGCGTGCGCCCAGCTTTAACGCCAGCGCCTGCGCGACCTCAATCTCTTCGCGATGACGCTGACCATAGTCAAACGTCACGCAGTGCACTTCATCATATTGCTGTAATGCCTGGATCAGGCAGGTGGTGGAGTCTTGCCCACCGCTGAAGACGACAACGGCTCGTTTCATTATATTGTCCTGGTCGAAAATTTTGCGTCTATGGTAATGGCTCTCCAGTCCGCTGAACAGCCCGAAGCGCGCTATCACACCGCCAGCGGCGGCGGAACCCAGGCGCGACTGAAATCAAACCAGCCCAGGGTATTGAGCTGGATACCCTCTACGCCGGGTGGCGCGAAAATTTGATAGCGATAGTTAAACAGCGGCAGCAGCAGGCCATCGCTCATCAGCTCATGATAGAGCTGATGTAGCGCGGCACTGCGAGCGGCGCTGTCGGGCAACTGCTGTATCGCCGACAGCTGCTGGCGAATGCCACTACTGGTGTCGGTGGGCCACAGTCGATCGATCTCCAGCCAGCTCGCCAGGGTAAAGATCGGCGCATCACCAATCAGTCGATCGCCCATCACCAGATCGGCCTGATCGAGATCCTCAACTCGCCGCCAGCTTTTAACGTTGTGAAAGGTAAGGGTCAACTCACAGCCCTCCGCCTGTAGCAACTGGCGTAGCGCCTGCGCCATTTCATGCAGTTCAACTGGCAGCTGATAGTGCAGCGTCAGGCGTGGCGGCAGATCTGCCGTTTCATCTTCGCTAAGCGGCACCGGCCAGCCGGGCAACAGCTCTTTGCTTGGCGTAATCAGGCCTTCCTCCAGCGGCAGCTGCGCCACGATGCCGCTTTGCTGTAACAGACGGAACAGGCGGCGCGCCTGCGCCAGGCTAAAACCCGGGCGTGGGCGGCAGGCGAGGTAGCAAAAACCGAGGCTGATGCTGCGGCTCACCGGACGCAGCGATGCCATATCCGCAGCATCGCCGATGGCGATCTGCACCGGATGGCGGCAGCTGGTGCCCAGCGTACGGTCGAACAGCGTCGGCGTAATCCAGTACTCTACCGCCTGCATCAGCGGCTGTTGCAGATGCCAGCGCGTGTGGCTTTCAATACGCACCAGCTCGGGCGTAAAGTGCGCCAGCTTCCACGGGCCGCTGCCGAGATGAGGCTGATGGGGATGTGGCAGCAGGCAGAGCTGATGCGCCAGTCGGTGCGGCAGCCAGTAATCGCTATTGCTGAGCCGGAAGCGCAGCGCCAGCGGATGCGGCGCATCGACGGCGTCCACGTCCGCCAGCAGGCGTTGTGCACGCCCATCCTGCAATATGCGCTGAAACTGTTCCACCAGCTGCGCTGCATGCAGCGGTTCATCGCTGTGCCAGAAGAGCTGCGGGCGCAGCCAGAACAGCCAGACGCGCCCGTCTTCACTATGCTGCCAGTGGTGTGCCAGATCGCCTATGGGCTCATCCGCTTCGAAGCGCGTCAGGCCGGAAAAAAGCTGACGCGCCAGATGCTGCTCGGCACGTCCGCTGATCTGCAACGGCGCGACAGATTCCAGCGGGCGATAGTAGGGGATACGCAGCACGGGCGCGTCATTTTGCCACTGGCCACCCATTAGCGGACGCAGCAGGTTGACCAGCCGCTCCGGTGCCATATCCAGCACCTGTAAGGCTTCGGCGGCGTTGCCTGCCTGTAGCTGCGTCTGTAGCAGCTGTTGCCGTAGCTGCTCAGGCGTGCAGAGAAAAGTCAGCAGCCCCAGCTTGCCACGTCCCGATTCGCCCTGCCAGCGCAGCCAGCCGGCCTGCTGCCACTGGGAAAGCAGGGTGCGCAAATGGCGATCGCTGCAAAAGCAGCGGCTGGCCATCTCGGCCACACAGGTGTGCTGCGGCGCTCCCTGGCTGTGCTGCCACAGACGCTGAAACTGATTAAGGCGGTTGAGCTGGCGCATATGAAACCCGGAAGAGTTTTTCAAAAGTATTCACTATTAGTTCCGGGATTGCCAGGCGATAGTGACTTCTGTCTTATCAACGGGAGAGAGCAATGGCGCGATTAGCCGCATTCGATATGGACGGTACGCTGTTACTGCCCAGCCACCAGCTAGGGCAGGAAACCCTTGCCACTCTGCTGGCGTTGCATCAGCGTGATGTACATCTGGCCTTCGCCACGGGCCGTCACCTGCTGGAAATGCAGATCCTGCGCCAGCGCATCACGCTGCCCGCCTGGTTAATCACCGGTAACGGCACGCGCGTCCACGATCTGGATGGCAATCTACTCTTTGCCAGCGATCTCTCGCCTTCGGTGGCGGAAGAGGTGCTGCACAGCCGCTGGGAAAGCACTGCATCGGTACATGTTTTCAATGATGAAGGCTGGTTTACCGATGTGCCTGTTCCCCAGATGTTGCAGGCGCACCTGATAAGCGGTTTCAGCTATCAGCTGCGCGATCTGAAAAGCTTCCCTGCGCATGAGGTCACTAAAATCTGCTTCGTCGACGATCACGACGCGCTTTGCCAGCTGAAAACGCAGCTGGATGCGGCGCTTGGCGACCGCGCGCATATCTGCTTTTCAGCGTGGGACTGTCTGGAAGTGTTGCCGCTTGACTGCAATAAGGGCAGCGCGCTTGTCCGGTTATGCCAGCACCTCTCGCTGACGCTGGAGGAGTGCATGGCCTTCGGGGATGCCATGAACGATCGCGAAATGCTGTCGCTGGTGGGCAAAGGTTTTGTGATGGGTAACGCCATGAGCCAGCTCAAATCGGCGCTGCCGCATCTGCCGGTTATCGGCCATTGCGAGACACAGGCGGTGTCTCACTATTTAAATCACTGGATGGCGACGCCGCACCTCGCGTATTCCCCCGAATGCTGAGGATTACAGTGAAGCGGACAGGAGGTCCGCTATTTTATTCCAGTTCGCGCTGCCAGCGGCTGATGTCGCCAGTTTGTTGTGCCACCCAGTTTTCGTTGTAGTAGCTGTCCGGATAGCGTTCGCCGCTGTCACACATCAGCGTGACCAGCGCACCCTGTTCGCCTTTCGCACGCATCCGTTTCGCCACCTGCATCATGCCCCAGAAGTTTGTGCCGGTTGAGGCGCCTGGTTTGCGGCCAATAATGTGCGCCAGCTTCAGCATCGCCGCCAGCGTTGCGCCGTCCGGCACTTTCATCATTTCGTCGATCACGTCCGGCATAAAAGAGGGCTCAACGCGTGGGCGGCCAATTCCTTCAATCAGACTGCCGCGCGGGCTGCGCAGCGTCACGTCGCGGCTGTGCCAGTAATCGAAGAACACAGAGTGTTCAGGATCGACCACCAGCAGCTGCGTTTCTAACCCCTGGTAACGAATATAGCGGCCGAGCGTCGCTGAAGTGCCGCCGGTTCCGGCGCTCATGATAAGCGTGTGCGGCACCGGGAAGGGCTCATGCGCCATCTGACGAAAAATGCTCTCCGCAATGTTATTATTGCCGCGCCAGTCGGTGGCACGCTCGGCATAGGTAAACTGGTCCATAAAATGGCCGTTCAGCTCGTGCGCCAGCTGCGCCGAGGCGCTGTAAAGCTCGCAGGGATCGGTGACGAAGTGGCACTGGCCGCCGTAAAACTGGATCTGCTCGATTTTGCGTTTCGCCGTCGTTGCGGGCATGACGGCTATAAAAGGCACCCCCAGCAGCTGGGCGAAATAGGCTTCCGACACGGCCGTGCTGCCGGATGAGGCTTCAATAATCGGCGTCTTCTCTTTAATCCAGCCGTTCGCCAGCCCATAGAGAAACAGCGAGCGCGCCAGGCGATGTTTCAGGCTACCGCTGGGATGTGTGCTCTCATCTTTCAGGTAAAACCAGATGCCGGGATAATCCGCCAGGCGAAAGCGTATCAGATGGGTTTCGGCTGAGCGCTGAAAGTCGGCGTTGATTTCATTAATGGCGTGGCGAGTCCAGTTACTCATAGGGCAATTCCGGTAGAAAAGATGCGCTGATTGTAAGGCACGGGCAGGAAAAAGAGATTGCTTTATTCCCGCTATAATGGCGTAACTGGAGAAAAAATTTCTCCCGGAGAGGAAAATGTTAGATAAAACTGACCGCCACTTACTGGATTTGCTGCAGCGCGACTGTACGTTATCGCTACAGGCGCTGGCCGATGCCGTTAACCTCACCACCACGCCGTGCTGGAAGCGACTGAAAAAGCTCGAGGATGACGGTATTATCCGCGCACGCGTCGCGCTGCTTGATGCCGAAAAGCTCGGCCTGGGGCTGACGGCCTTTATGTTTGTGAAAACGCAGCAGCACAGCCGTGAGTGGTATCAAGGCTTCGTCACGGCGGTGCAGGAGATGCCGGAAGTGCTGTCGTTCTACCGTACCGCGGGCGAATTTGACTATCTGCTGCGCGTTCAGGTGGCAGATATGAAGCGTTACGACGACTTTTATAAGCGTCTGGTCAACAGCGTGCCGGGCCTGATTGACGTGACCTCCAGCTTTGCCATGGAGGAGATCAAATACACCACGGCTTTACCCGTTGCCCCTTAAGGCAAAAGAAAGAGAACAGCGTAGTGCGATTATTCAGCCAGTTAAGTTGGTACTTTATCCGCGAATGGCGGCGCTATCTGGGCGCGGTCACGCTTCTGATTATTATTGCTATCCTGCAACTGCTGCCGCCGCATCTGGTGGGCGTGATCGTCGATGGCGTCACGCACCACAGCATGGGCGCAGGCACTATTATGATGTGGATCGGCGTGATGCTGGTCACGGCGGTGGCGACCTATTTGCTGCGCTATGTCTGGCGCGTGCTGCTGTTCGGGGCTTCCTATCAGCTTGCCGTTGAACTGCGCGAGGATTTTTACCGCCAGCTGAGCCGCCAGCATCCCGCCTTCTATCTGCGCCATCGCACCGGCGATCTGATCGCGCGCGCCACTAACGATGTGGATCGCGTGGTGTTTGCCGCCGGCGAAGGAGTGCTGACGCTGGTGGATTCCCTGGTGATGGGCTGCGTAGTGCTGCTGGTGATGAGCCTGCAAATCAGCTGGCAGTTGACGCTGCTGTCGCTGGTGCCAATGCCAGTTATGGCGCTGTTTATCCACCGCTACGGCAACCAGCTGCACGACCGCTTTAAGCTGGCACAGGCAGCCTTTTCCAGCCTGAACGACCAGACGCAGGAGAGCCTGACCAGTATCCGCATGATCAAGGCGTTTGGCCTGGAGACGCATCAGTCTGAGCAGTTCTCGGCTATCGCGCGCGACACCGGTGCAAAAAACCTGCGCGTCGCGCGCGTTGACGCCCGTTTCGATCCCACCATCTACATTGCTATCGGCCTGTCGAATCTGCTGGCCATTGGCGGCGGCAGCTGGATGGTCTGGCACGGGCAGCTGACGCTCGGTCAGCTCACCAGCTTTGTCATGTATCTCGGCCTGATGATCTGGCCAATGCTGGCGCTGGCCTGGATGTTCAATATTGTCGAGCGCGGCAGCGCGGCCTGGAGCCGCATCGGCGCGCTGCTGGCGGAAGCGCCTGCGGTAAAAGATGGCGAGACAGAATTGCCTGCGGAGCCTGGCGTATTGCAGGCGGCGATAGGGGAGTTCCGCTATCCGGCCAGCGCTGCGCCGGTGCTGCAAAATCTCAGCTTCCAGCTGAAGCCCGGCCAGATGCTCGGCCTGTGCGGACCCACCGGCAGCGGGAAAAGCACGCTGCTCAGCCTGATACAGCGCCACTTCGATATCGATAAGGGCGATATTCGCTATCACAATACGCCGCTAACGCAGCTGCGTATCGACAGCTGGCGTAGCCGTCTGGCAGTAGTCAGCCAGACGCCGTTCCTCTTTTCTGACAGCGTCGCGAGCAATATCGCGCTGGGTAAACCTGATGCCAGCCAGGAAGAGATTGAGCGTGCGGCGAAGCTGGCCTGCGTGCATGAAGACATCCTGCGCCTGCCGCAGGGATATGAGACCGAAGTCGGCGAGCGCGGCGTCATGCTCTCCGGAGGTCAGAAACAGCGTATTTCTATCGCGCGTGCGCTGCTGCTTAACGCGGAGATCCTCATCCTGGACGATGCGCTGTCGGCGGTTGATGGACGCACTGAACATGACATTCTGCATAACCTGCGCCTGTGGGGTAAAGGGCGCACCCTGATTATTAGCGCGCATCGTCTGTCGGCACTGACGGAGGCGAACGAGATTCTGGTGCTGCAACAGGGTGCGGTCGCGCAGCGTGGCGAGCATGAGGCACTGGCCGCCCAGCCTGGCTGGTATCGCGATATGTACCGCTACCAGCAGCTTGAAGCCGCACTGGATGAAGAAGAGGTTGTAAAAGGAGCATCCCATGGCGAAGTCTAAACGCTTATGGCCGACGCTGAAGCGGCTGCTGGCCTACGGCAAGCCGTGGCGCAAATCGCTGGGGCTGGCAGTCGGCATGTTGTGGATTGCGGCGGCGGCCGAAGTGACCGGGCCGGTGCTGGTGAGCTACTTTATCGACAGCCTGGTGGCGAAACATCAGATGCCCTGGGGCATCGTCGCCGGGCTGGTGGTGAGCTTTATCCTGTTGCAACTGCTGGCGGCAGGATTGCACTATTTCCAGGCGCTGCTGTTTAACCGCGCGGCGATTGGCGTGGTGCAGCGCCTGCGCAGCGACATCATGGACGCGGCGCTGCGCCAGCCGCTCAGCGCCTTCGATACGCAACCGGTCGGGCAGATCATTTCACGCGTCACCAACGACACTGAAGTGATCAAAGATCTCTACGTTACCGTAGTGGCAACGGTGCTGCGCAGCGCGGCGCTGATTGGTGCAATGATGGTGGCAATGTTCAGCCTTGACTGGCGAATGGCGCTGGTGGCGATGGCGATTTTTCCGCTGGTGCTGGCAGTCATGCTGATTTATCAGCGCTACAGCACGCCGATTGCGCGTCGCGTGCGCAGCTATCTGGCGGATATCAATAACGGCTTTAACGAAGTGATCAACGGCATGAGCGTGATCCAGCAGTTTCGCCAGCAGGCGCGCTTCGGCGAACGCATGAACGAAGCCAGCCGCTCGCACTATATGGCGCGTATGCAGACGCTGCGCCTTGACGGCTTTCTGCTGCGCCCGCTGCTCAGCCTGTTCTCGGCGATGATCCTGTGCGGCCTTCTGATGCTGTTTAGCTTCTCCTCGCCGGGCATCTTTGAAGTCGGCGTGCTCTATGCGTTTATCACCTATCTGGGCCGCCTCAATGAACCGTTGATCGAGCTCACGACGCAGCAGTCGATGCTGCAACAGGCGGTGGTATCGGGCGAGCGTATTTTCGAGCTGATGGATGCCGCGCAGCAGCGTTACGGCAGCGACGATCGCCCGCTAATGTCAGGACGCATTGCGCTGCGCCACCTGAGCTTCGCCTACCGAGACGATCGCGACGTGCTGAGCGATATTAACCTCGACGTGCCCGCGCGCAGTTTTGTCGCGCTGGTGGGGCATACCGGCAGCGGAAAAAGCACGCTCGCCAGCCTGCTGATGGGGTATTACCCGGTGACGCGCGGCGAAATTTCTCTGGACGATCGCCCCATCAGCCAGCTCAGTCATCAGACGCTGCGCCGCGGGATCGCCATGGTGCAGCAGGATCCAGTAGTGCTGGCGGATACGCTGCTGGCCAACGTGCGTCTTGGTCGTGATATTAGCGAAGAGGCGGTGTGGCAGGTACTGGAACAGGTGCAGCTGGCTTCGCTGGCACGCGATATGCCCGAAGGCATTCACACACGGCTGGGCGAGCAGGGCAACAATCTGTCGGTCGGGCAGAAACAGCTGCTGGCGCTGGCGCGTGTGCTGGTGGAAATGCCGCAAATCCTTATCCTCGACGAGGCAACGGCAAATATCGACTCCGGTACCGAGCAGGCGATTCAGCAGACGCTGCGCCAGCTGCGCCAGCACACGACGCTGGTGGTTATCGCCCATCGTCTTTCCACGATTACGGAGGCAGATACCATTCTGGTGCTGCATCGTGGTCAGGTGGTTGAGCAGGGCGATCATGCTGCGCTGCTGGCGCATCAGGGCCGTTACTGGCAAATGTACCAGCTGCAGCAGGCGGGTGATGAACTCGCGTCGGGCAAAGCTGCCGTCCCAGCCGGGTAAATTGCACCTTTTTTGCGCGCAATTATCAGAATGTTCTGTATCGCTGCACTTCTTTGAGGCCACAAGCACCAAAGAAGTGCAGCTTCTCCGCCGTATCGTTTCGCTTTTTTCATCCCCCCCTTTTATCCCTGTGATGCTAAACCGTGCTGCGCTGCATTTTGCGGGCGTTGCCCACTCTTTTTCATTCCTGGCACAGCCTTTGCTTCTGTCACTGCATATCTGAGTTGACGTATTTGCCTATTACCCGGAGGGGATGCAATGAAGCTGGTTACCGTGGTTATCAAACCGTTCAAGCTGGAGGATGTGCGTGAGGCGCTCTCCTCTATCGGTATTCAGGGACTGACCGTCTCTGAAGTGAAAGGGTTCGGCCGTCAGAAAGGCCACGCTGAGCTCTATCGCGGCGCTGAATACAGCGTGAACTTCCTGCCTAAGGTCAAAATTGATATCGCTATTGCTGACGACCAGCTCGACGAGGTGGTAGACGTGATCAGCAAGGCGGCCTACACCGGCAAAATCGGTGACGGCAAAATATTCGTCGCTGAGCTTCAGCGCGTGATCCGTATTCGTACCGGTGAAACCGACGAAGCAGCGTTGTAATTCGGCTAAGTAATCTGATGGGATGGAAAAAAATGAATAAAGCACTCACCTTGTTGGGCCTCATCAGCCTGGCGCTGTTACCGTCAATGGCGATGGCTGCGCCTGCCGTTGCGGATAAGGCCGATAACGCATTTATGATGATTTGCACCGCGCTGGTGCTGTTTATGACAATTCCAGGGATCGCGCTGTTCTACGGTGGTTTGATTCGCGGTAAAAACGTGCTTTCCATGCTGACGCAGGTTGCGGTGACCTTTGCGCTGGTTTGCGTGCTGTGGATTGTCTACGGCTACTCGCTGGCGTTCAGCGAAGGCAACGCCTTCTTTGGCAGCTTCCAGTGGGCGATGCTGAAAAACATTCAGCTGACTGCGGTAATGGGCAGCTTCTACCAGTACATTCACGTTGCGTTTCAGGCGTCGTTTGCCTGTATTACCGTCGGGCTGATCGTCGGCGCAATCGCCGAGCGTATTCGCTTCTCGGCCGTGCTGATCTTCGTTGGCGTATGGGTCACGCTGGCCTATCTGCCCGTTGCACATATGGTCTGGGCAGGCGGTTTCCTTGCGCAGGATGGCGCGCTGGACTTTGCTGGCGGTACGGTGGTGCATATTAACGCAGCTGTTGCAGGTCTGGTGGGCGCCTACCTGGTGGGCAAACGCGCTGGTTTTGGCAAAGAGGCGTTTAAACCCCATAACCTGCCGATGGTCTTTACCGGTACGGCAATCCTTTATGTGGGCTGGTTTGGCTTCAACGCCGGGTCGGCCTCGGCCGCCAACGAAATTGCTGCACTGGCCTTCCTCAATACCGTGGTAGCAACCGCAGGCGCAGTTCTTTCCTGGACCTTCGGTGAGTGGGCAATGCGCGGCAAGCCTTCACTGTTAGGTGCCTGTTCTGGCTTTATCGCCGGTCTGGTGGCGATTACCCCAGCCTGTGGCTATGTGGGCGTCGGTGGCGCACTGATTATTGGGCTGATCGGCGGCCTGGCAGGGATCTGGGGCGTAACTTCCCTGAAGAAAATGCTGCGCGTGGACGACCCATGCGACGTGTTCGGCGTGCACGGCGTGTGCGGCATTGTCGGCTGTATCCTGACCGGCGTGTTTGCCTCCTCTTCGCTGGGCGGCGTTGGCTATGCGGAAGGCGTAACCATGGGGCATCAGGTATGGGTACAGCTGCTCAGCGTCGCTGTCACCATCGTCTGGTCTGCCGTCGTCGCCTTCATCGCCTTTAAGCTGGCGGATGTGATTGTCGGCCTGCGCGTGCCGGAAGAGCAGGAGCGCGAAGGCCTGGATGTCAACAGCCACGGCGAGAACGCTTACAACCAGTAAGCCGTCGGGCAAAGAAGAGCAGTGCGCTAAATAATAGAAAAACAAAAGGGGCGACGATTCGCCCCTTTTTATTTATATGCCGATCCCTTTTAGCCGCCTGAACCGCTATTCGCTGCGCTGGCGCATCACGCCTTCCTGCACGGTGGACGCAACCAGCACGCCCTGCTGGTTATAGAATTCGCCGCGCACAAAACCGCGCGCGCCAGAAGCAGAGGTACTCACCACGCTATAGAGCAGCCAGTCGCTAAAGTTGAACGGGCGGTGGAACCACATAGAGTGGTCAATGGTGGCGACCTGCATATCTGCCTCAAGAAAGCCTTTGCCGTGCGGCTGTAGCGCCACCGGCAGAAAATTGAGATCAGAAGCGTAGCCCAGCAGATACTGATGGATGCGCAGATCGGCAGGTAGCCCGCCATTGGCGCGGATCCATACCTGGCGCACCGGCTCATCGACGCGGCCCTTGAGCGGGTTATGGATCTGCACCGGCCTGATCTCTAAAGGACGTTCAGCAATAAACTTCTCGCGCACCTTTTCCGGCAGCAGATGCGCCATCTTTTGCGCCAGATCCTGTTCCGACGCCAGCGCGTCAGGCCCGGGCACGACAGGCATTTCATTCTGGTGTTCGAAACCGCTTTCTGGTGCCTGGAACGACGCGGTCATATAAAAGATGGGCTGGCCGTTTTGAATGGCGCTGACGCGCCGCGCGCTAAAGCTTTTACCATCGCGCAGCGTTTCGACGTCGTAAATAATGCCTTTCTTGCTGTCACCTGGCCGTAAGAAATAGCTGTGGAACGAGTGGATAATGCGCTCTTCCGGTACGGTCTGTTTGGCCGCGTAGAGTGCCTGGCCGACGACCTGACCGCCAAATACCTGGCGCAGGCCTAAATCTTCGCTCTGGCCCCGGTATAAACCCTCTTCCAGCTTTTCCAGATTCAATAAATTCAGCAGATTTTGCAGCGCCTGGCTCATAGTGCAATCCTCAAAAAGTTAACCGGCTCAGTGTGAAAGATCCGACCAGTTGCCGTCAATCAAAGAGTGTGCCGGACGTAGCGCGGGCACCAACAGGAAATATCTGGATTTTATGCCAGGATTAAGCACATAAAGCGAGTGAAACGCTGTGCAATAAAATCGCAGCCAATAATCATAGTGATCAGATGGAGACGACATCAATGAAACTCTGGCAAGTGGTAAGTGGTATCACCTTAATTGCAGCCGCCGCAGGTTGTGCCGATCACAGCAAACCGGTGCCGGTGCCGACGCTGGGTGCAAGTGCAGCAGGACAACAGGCGGCGATTGCGCAGCCTAATGTCAGCGGTTCGGTCTATATCCGTCAGCGCATCGCGCTGCCGCCAGATGCGGTATTAACCGTTACGCTCTCTGACGCCTCGCTGTCGGATGCGCCGTCAAAAGTTCTGGCGCAGCGTGCCGTTCATACGCAGGGCAAGCAGGCACCGTTCCAGTTCGTATTGCCATTTAACCCGGCAGATATTCAGCCCAACGCGCGCATTCTGTTGAGCGCAGCGATTACCATTGACGGTAAGCTGGCGTTTATTACCGATGCGGTGAAACCGGTCATTAATCAGGGGGGAACCAAAGCGGAACTGCTGCTGGTACCGGTACCGCAAACTGCGCTGCCTACGCAGCCGGGCGCGGTAACAACCGTACCATCAACTTCACCGACACAGGTGACGCCGTCCTCTTCGGTTCCTGCACCAACCAGCCTGTAATCTGTTAACAGCGGGGCGCTTTAGCCCCGCTGTCAGGGTCGCCAGCGATACTGCTCCAGCGCAACATGCCCGTCATCGCTTATCTCAATGCCTTCCGCTGCCAGCGCGTCACGCTGCCTGAGCAAATCGTCGCCCTGGAGCGAAATCGCACCGTGCCGGTTAATTACGCGATGCCATGGAAGCTGGCTACCTGAAGGTAAACGGCGCAGCACGCCGCCAACCTGACGCGCAGCGCGCGGTGAACCGGCGAGCTGGGCGATATCGCCGTAGGTGGCAACCTTACCGGGAGGGATAGCAGCAACTATCTGCCATATACGCTGTTGAAAGCTGTCGTTCGGGTCCATGACGCGAATCCGATGCGAGCAAAACGCTACTTTAGCACAGTGCAAATAGCCTGAGGCGCTGCGTATTGTTCAAGAAAACAACGGTCATTTGGGCGACCCTTGCAATTGCCGGGCCCTTCCCTGATAATGCCCCCGCCTTCGAAAGAGGGCTTGTCAATGGAGGCTCTGTTGGTCCTCCCGCAATGCTAACTTGTGAACTCGGTCAGGTCCGGAAGGAAGCAGCCGCAGCAGGTGACGCGTGTGCCGGGATGTGGCTGGCAGGGCCTCCACCATTTCTCCCCGCAAAATACGCCAGACATCTCTTATGACAGCCATTCCATGGCCAGCGACAGATTTATTCAGAATAAGATGGGTTTATTGCTGTAACGGGGAAGGCAAAACAGTGTGTTAACGCACAAACTTCCATACCGAACCGGGCACTTTATCGTAAAGCTTATTCATCGTCAGTTCAGCCAGACGATGATCGGCAGCCGAGTAGAATACAGCCAGTTCATCGTCGGATAATTCGTACTTATTCTTTTCAATTACACGTTCAAGTGTATCTATCGAGCGGCAGCGTCTCAGCCGCATCAAATAATCAGTTTTAGTCAGAGCTTGATTGTTCATAAATAAACCGGTCTCATGTTTAACTAAATGGAATGGCTGGGTTGCTGAAGAAAAGCGCACTCTTCGCTAAAAAGATTAAATAAGCGTCGGGCAGAACGTTGCCACCGATTCAGATCTTGCGCACTGATACCATAATTAGTGAATAGCATAAAGGTATCGTCAAGATAGTCATCGATTTGCGTTATCAACGCTTCATCTTCAGCATGCTTTATTTTGTAATTCATCGTGAAAGAAGCGATGTGCTCAATCAAATCATTAAGCTGCAAATTGTTCTCAGAAGTTGGGTCGTTAACCCAGCCGTGGTGGCTGTCGGTTAGCGTCGCCATACTTTCATCAAACAGGCTCTCACACAGGAATTTAAGCTGGGCAATATCATGCCGTTTCGGTGAGTACTCGTCCATCTTTTTCCCCTCCATAGCTTGCACGGATGCCGCAGCGCGGCGAGTTAAGGTTAAGCGGCCAAGGAAGCGATTATGAATAGCGATCGGATTTAAGGACACAGTAAATATAAGCCACAATCATTAGATTTGCTCACCTCGATTACCAAATATTACAATTCGTCAGCAGGCGATGGTTGCTGATTGTCAATCAGCTCAAACTCAACAATACCGGGAAGAACCTGGAACAGGACCTGCTCTTCGCGGGTAAAAGTTTCATTTAAATCCAGACAAGGACTAAATATATGTCCATCAAATTGATAAAGCATTTTAAAACGATTGCTGGCTAACTTTTCGACAGACTTTATTTTAAAACTCTCAGGGAGTAACTGCGCATGTGGAGAATACCATTGTAAATCACCCACCAGTGGCTGAGCTATTTTGGGAATATTCCGTTGGATAAACGCCGTTAATTCTGGGATGCCCGGGTTATCCGCACAGATATTGCTTTCGATTTGTAATGACATGTCTTTCCGGCTCTCTGGATTGTTAAACCGATCATTAGACTTATGCAACTACTTTGCAACCTGCCTCTTAATGACAAAACCTATTGTTGTTATTCGTAAAGCTTTTTTCCCCAGTAAATCAGACAAGTGGCATATCGCTATTCTGGCATTGCTAAAGCAGCAGATACCTTTTGAAACATATTGCTCTGCCATAACGTCCAGAAGATAAGATAGAGTATTGTTATGTTATAACATATCGGAATGGTCATGAATCAAAGTGGAATGCTGTTTTCACTGGGCGGCCGCCTGGCGATAGCGCTGACCGTTATCGCTCTGCTGGCGCTGGCAATGTTATGGGGAGTTGCATCGTGATGCGTTTTAACCATCTGCAGGCGGGCTATCAGGACACAGCGGTGACGCCGGTTATTAATGCTGAGATAGCTCGGGGAAGCATGACGGCGCTGGTTGGGGCAAACGGCAGCGGCAAATCGACGCTGTTGAAAACCATTGCCGGCCTGATCAAACCAGTGGCAGGGAGATGTGAACTGGCACTTCCGCGGAAAGCAATTGGCTGGATGCCGCAGCGTAGCGAACTCGAGACGCGTTTCCCTTTGACCGTTTTTGAGCTGGTTTCGATGGGATGCTGGCCGCGCTGCGGCTGGTTCGGCGGCATTAACCGTGAGATGAAGCGCGAGATACTCACCGCGCTGGACGCGGTGCAGATGTGTGATTTCGCCGATGCTCAGCCCGCGACGCTGTCAGGCGGCCAGCTACAGCGCGTGTTATTTGCCCGTCTGCTGTTGCAGCGTAGCCAGCTGTGGCTGCTGGACGAACCCTTTAACGGCATCGACAGCAAAACCGTGACGCTGCTGATGTCGATCCTGCAACAGCAGCAGCAGGCAGGCACCACGTTGCTGGTTGTGCTGCACGATCGCCCACTGGTGGAACGCTATTTCAGCGACGTTTTGTCGATGGATGACGCTCACCATCGGCACGGCGACCACGCCTCCGTCTCGTTACGGAGCCTGGCGTCATGACGTTGATCCAACCGTTTATCGAGTTCGGCTTTATGCGTCGCGCTCTGGTTGCCTGCGTAGCGCTGGCCGTCAGCGCCACGCCGCTGGGCGTGTTTTTGTCACTGCGTCGCATGAGTTTGATTGGTGATGCGCTGTCGCATGCGGTTTTGCCGGGTGCTGCCATTGGCTACCTGATCTCTGGCTTATCGCTGGTTGCGATGGGCATCGGTGGGCTGATTGCTGGGCTGGCGGTGGCTTTACTTTCTGGCGCGGTGAGCCGCTATACGCCGCTGAAAGAGGACGCCAGCTTTGCCGGTTTTTATCTGGGTTCGCTGGCGCTCGGCGTAACGCTGGTGTCGCTGCGCGGCTCCAGTGTCGATCTGCTGCATGTCCTCTTCGGCTCGCTGCTGGCGGTGGATGACCCGGCGCTGCTGCTGGTGGGCGCTATCGCCGCTTTTACGCTGCTGATGCTGGCGGTTATTTACCGGCCGCTGGTAATTGACGCTTTCGATCCTGACTTTTTACGTGCCCAGGGCAAATGGAGCGCGCCGCTGGTGCATGGCCTGTTTCTGATGCTGGTGGTGCTCAATCTGGTTGCGGGCTTTCAGGTGCTCGGCACGCTGATGTCGGTCGGGCTGATGATGCTGCCCGCCGCCAGCGCCCGCTTCTGGAGCCGCCATCTGGCATGGATGCTGGCCGTTGCGATGGTACTGGCCATCGCTGCCGCCATCATCGGACTTATGCTCTCCTGGCACTTTTCACTACCGGCTGGCCCGGCAGTTGTACTGAGTGCCGCTTTGCTCTTTTTCCTTTCCATTCTGGCAGGACCATGCGGTGGCATTTTGCGCCGCCATTAAACAGGGGTATTTATGAAGAAGTTACCATTGAGTCTGGCGATCGGCGCACTGCTGGTCAGCCCGCTATCCATGGCAAAAACCGTTAACGTTGTCGCGAGCTTTACCGTGCTGGCAGATATTGTGCAGCAGGTCGGCGGTGAACACGTACAGGTCAAATCGCTGGTGGGACCGGATGGCGATCCCCACACGTTTGAACCGACACCACAGGATAGCCAGGCACTGGCGAAAGCTGATGTGGTATTTGTTAGTGGGCTGGGTCTTGAAGGCTGGATGGATCGTCTGGTCAGCGCCTCTGGCTATAAGGGCGAGCCGGTTATAGCCTCGCGTGGCATATCGACGCGCAGTATGGAAGAGGAGGGGAAAACTGTTACCGATCCGCATGCGTGGAACAGTATGCATAACGGCGTCATCTATGCCACCAACGTCATGGATGCGCTGATCAAAGCTGACCCGCAGGATGCTGATGCTATCCGTCGCAGCGGCGAGAAGTATATTCAACAGTTAGAGGCGCTTGATAGCTGGGCAAAAAACACCTTTGCAGCGATACCGGCGGCGAAGCGCAAAGTGTTAACCAGTCATGATGCCTTTGGCTATTTTGGCCAGCGCTACGGGGTCACCTTCCTCGCGCCGGTGGGCTTCTCGACCGAGGCGGAAGCAAGCGCCAGCGACGTTGGCGGCCTGATCAAACAGCTACAGGCCGAGCATATTCATACGTATTTTATTGAGAACCAGACCGATCCGCGCCTGGTGAAGCAGATCGCCAGCGCGACGGGCGCGCAGCCGGGCGGCGAGCTCTATCCTGAGGCGCTGTCACCATCTTCTGGACCAGCGGCAACCTACGTCGCAGCGTTCCGCCATAACGTGGAAACAATGACCCGCAGCATGAAATAAAAAAGGCCGGGGATATCCCCGGCCAGTTCTCACGACACGTCCTAACGTTTTTTCTTTCTTCCCTGTACCGCCTTAAAACGCGGATTCGACTTGCAAATGACAAACACGCGTCCGTGACGACGCACGATCTTACAATCTTTGTGGCGCTTCTTTGCTGACGCCAGTGAGCTCAGTACCTGCATCTTTTACTCGCCCTGTTTTTTAAGAAAACGGCCAAAGCGCTGGTTGAAGCGTGCCGCGCTGCCTTCCTTGTTGAATTCTTTCTGCTTGCCGGTGTAGTAAACGTGGGAAGCAGAAGAGACATCCAGCGTCACGTAGGGCAGGGTCTCACCTTCAAACTCAATGGTGCGCTCGGTTTTGATGGTGGAGCCGATTTTGAAATAGCGATCAACGGTGGTGTCGTGGAACACGACCGGACGATAAGCAGGATGAATATTCGGTTTCATAACGCCTCGCTTTGTTATGTTATAAAGTAACATTATTATGAGGCGTGCAGGCGACTATTGCAACCCTGGCTGAGTAGTTGGGCACGAAGGATGAAAAAGATGCTGGCACACAGCAATAAAAAAGGCCGCTTGCGCGGCCTTTTTGCATACAGCAAAGCATTAGTGCTGATGGCTCTGTTCGGTCGGATGACCTTTCTCCAGCTCCGACTTGTTCTTGCTAAAGCGGCGGCGTACCACCACGAAGAACACCGGAACGAAGAAGATCGCCAGCGCCGTTGCCGTCACCATGCCGCCCATTACGCCGGTACCGACGGCGTTCTGTGCACCGGAACCTGCACCGGTACTGATTGCCAGCGGTAATACGCCGAGAATAAAGGCCAGCGAGGTCATCAGGATAGGACGCAGACGCATACGGCACGCCTCCAGCGTCGCTTCGACCAGGCCTTTGCCTTCTTTCTCCATCAAATCCTTAGCGAATTCGACGATCAGAATGGCGTTCTTCGCCGACAGGCCGACAGTGGTAAGCAGGCCTACCACAAAGTAAACGTCGTTACTCAATCCGCGCAGCGTGGTAAAGATCAGCGCGCCGATGACCCCGAGCGGCACAACCAGCATGACCGAGAACGGAATTGACCAGCTCTCATAGAGCGCCGCCAGACAGAGGAAGACCACAATCAGCGAGATCGCATAGAGCGCGGGAGCCTGGTTGCCGGAGAGGCGTTCCTGATAGGACATGCCGGTCCAGTCGTAGCCAATGCCCGCAGGCAGTTTCGACGCCAGCTCTTCCATCAGGTTCATGGCGTCGCCGGAGCTTTTACCTGGCGCAGCCTGGCCCAGAATCTCCATTGACGGCAGGCCGTTATAACGCTCCAGACGCGGTGAGCCATACTGCCACTTCGCCGACGAGAAGGCGGAGAAGGGGACCATGGTGCCGCTGCTGTTGCGCACATACCATTTGCTGATGTCGTCAGGCAGCATACGGTCTTTAGCCTCGCCCATCACGTAGACTTTCTTCACGCGACCGCGATCGATAAAGTCGTTGACGTAGGAACCGCCCCAGGCTGCGCCCAGCGTGGTGTTGATATCGGAAAGCGATACTCCCAGCGCCTGCGCTTTTTCCTGATCGATGGTCAGCTTGTACTGCGGCGTATCTTCCAGACCGTTAGGACGCACCCCTACCAGCGTATCGGAGTGCTGCGCCACCATACCCAGCAGCTGATTACGCGCTTCAGTCAGTTTTTCATGGCCAAGGTTGTTCTGGTCGATCAGCTGGAAGTCGAAGCCGGTGGCGTTACCCAGCTCGATAATCGCTGGCAGGTTGAACGGGAACACCATTGCGTCTTTAATCTGGCCCAGCGCGGCCATGGCGCGGCCGGCAATAGCCGGTACCTTCAGATCGCTGCTGCCACGTTCATCCCAGGGTTTCAGACTGACGAAGGCGATACCGGTGTTCTGGCCACGGCCGGAGAAACCAAAGCCGTTAACGGTAAACACCGACTGCACGCTATCCTTCTCTTTATTCAGGAAGTAGTCCGTCACCTGGTCCAGCACCTTTTGCGTACGCTCTTGCGTCGCGCCAGCCGGCAGCTGCGCCTGAGCCAGCAGCAGGCCCTGATCCTCTTCCGGCAGGAACGAGGAAGGGAGACGCATAAACAGATACGCCATCCCCACCACGATAACCAGATAGATCACCAGATAGCGGCCGGTGCTACGTATGATGTGGCCGACGCTGTCGACATAGTGGTTGGTGCTCTTGTCGAACAGGCGGTTAAACCAGCCGAAGAAGCCGGTGGTTTTGCCGTGATCGCCTTTCTTGATCGGCTTCAGCATGGTGGCGCAGAGGGCTGGCGTCAGGATCAACGCTACCAGTACTGACAGCGCCATCGCGGAAACGATGGTGATAGAGAACTGACGATAGATAACCCCGGTAGATCCGCCAAAGAAGGCCATCGGGATAAACACCGCCGAGAGCACCAGGGCAATACCAACCAGCGCGCCCTGAATCTGCTCCATCGAGCGCTTTGTCGCCTCTTTCGGCGGCAGGCCCTCTTCGGCCATGACACGCTCGACGTTCTCAACCACGACGATGGCATCATCCACCAGCAGGCCGATAGCCAGCACCATACCGAACATCGTTAGCGTGTTTATCGAGTAGCCGAAGGCGCTGATGATGGCAAAGGTACCGAGCAGAACGACGGGCACCGCAATCGTCGGGATCAGCGTCGCGCGGAAGTTCTGCAGGAAGAGATACATCACCAGGAACACCAGCACGATCGCTTCAAACAGGGTTTTGACCACTTCGAAAATGGAGATCTTAACGAACGGCGTGGTGTCGTAAGGGTAAACGACTTTCAGGCCAGCAGGGAAGGTGGACTGTAATTTGCCCAGCTCCGCCTTCACCGCGTTGGCAGTATCCAGCGCGTTAGCGCCAGTTGCCAGCTTGATACCGATACCGGAAGCGGGTTTGCCATTAAAGCGGGCAACCACCTCGTAGTTCTCGCCGCCCAGCTCGATCTTCGCCACGTCGCGCAGGCGCACCTGCGAACCGTCGGTGTTGACCTTCAGCATAATTTTGCCGAACTCATCAGTCGAGGTAAGACGCGTCTGAGCAATGATCGAGGCGTTAAGCTGCTGGTTTGGCGCAGCAGGCGCGCCGCCCAGCTGGCCCGCTGCAACCTGGGCGTTCTGCGTATTGATAGCGCTAATAACGTCGACCGGGGTCAGCTGATAGTTATTCAGCTTGGCCGGGTCCATCCAGATACGCATCGCATACTGCGCACCGAAGATCTGAGTATCACCTACGCCAGTGGTACGGCTGATAGGGTCCTTGATATTCGATGCCACGAAGTCTGCGATATCGTTCTGGGTCATTGAGCCGTCATCGCTGACGAAACCCGCCACCATCAGGAAGCTGCTGGAGGATTTCTGAACCTGAATACCCTGCTGCTGCACTTCCTGCGGCAGCAGCGGCATCGCCAGCTGCAGTTTGTTCTGCACCTGGACCTGCGCGATGTCAGGGTCGGTGCCGGATTCGAAGCTCAGGGTCAACTGCAGGTTACCGGAAGAGTCACTGTTTGATGAGAAGTACATCAGCCCATCAATACCGTTCATATTCTGTTCGATAACCTGCGTCACGGAGTCCTGCAGCGTTTTCGCATCCGCACCCGGATAGGCTGCACGAATCTGCACGGCCGGTGGAGCAACATTAGGATATTGCTCGATCGGCAGTTTGAGAATCGATAGCGCACCCGCCAGCATCACGATGATGGCGATTACCCACGCAAAGATGGGGCGATCGATAAAGAACTTAGCCATGTATCAACGGCTCCTGTTAAGACGACGATTTTTCAGACTGGGTCTGAGATTGCGCATTCGCTTCAGATTTCTGCTCGGCAGAGGCTTCCTGCGGCGTGACCTGGGCGCCTGGCTTGGCGCGCTGGGTGCCGACGCTGATTACGCGTTCACCCTCTTTCAAACCAGAGGTGACCAGCCATTTGTCGCCGATCGCCTGCGCAGCATTGACGTTGCGTACTTCAACCTTGTTGTCAGCACCGACAACCATAACGGTTGCCTGACCGGTTGGCGTACGGGCAACGGCCTGCTGTGGAACCAGCAGCGCATTGGGATTGGTACCCTCTTCGAGACGTGCACGGACGAACATGCCTGGCAGCAGACGATGATCCGGGTTCGGCATAATCGCGCGTAGCGTGATTGAACCGGTGGTTTCATCAACGGTCACGTCAGAGAACTCCAGCGTACCTTTCTGCGGCGACTCGCTGCCATCCTGCATCAGCAGCGTGACGCTGGCTTTACCGTCAACCTGCTTCAGCTGACCTGATTCCAGCTCGGCGCGCAGGCGCATAAATTCGTCGCTGGACTGGGTCACGTCGACATACATCGGATCGAGCTGCTGCACAGTGGCCAGCGCGGTGGTCTGCGCACTCTGCACCAGCGCCCCTTCAGTAACGGAAGATTTACCAATGCGGCCGCTAATCGGCGACGTCACTTTGGTATAGGCCAGATTAATGCGGGCAGTTTCGACATTCGCTTTAGCAACCTGCACGGCAGCAGCATTCTGCGCGGCAGTAGCGACGGCGTTATCGTAATCCTGCTGGCTGATATATTTAGTACCAAGCAGCGGCTTGTAACGGTTTACCGTTAACTGCGCGATGCGCGCATTGGCTTCCGCCTGCGCCAGATCGCCTTTCGCGCTGTCATAGCTCGCCTGGTAGGTTGCAGGATCGATCTGATAGAGCGATTCACCCGCTTTAATGTCGCTGCCTTCCACAAAATTACGCTTCAGAATGATACCGGAAACCTGAGGTCGTACTTCAGCCACACGATAGGCAGAGGTACGGCCCGGCAGTTCCGTGGTGATCTTCAGGGGTTCGCTTTTAAGTGTCACAACGCCCACTTCTGGCGGTTGCTGCTGGGCGGCTTGCTGGGATTTATTATCATCACATCCTGTTAACACAAAGCTGCCTGAAAGCATCAGGACGGCCGCCAGAGGCGCTAATCCTCTGTTTTTATTCATAAATAAACCTCTAGTGT